>JAAHTH010001051.1_pt1 | contig 25028 bp, 36 predicted proteins | sample 6116091 | NCBI WGS metagenome assembly JAAHTH01 (sample SAMN13939990, study PRJNA603662) | sponge metagenome | isolation source: marine sponge | host: Mycale hentscheli | place: New Zealand | collected 2006
AAGAGGGTGTTAGTCAATCTATGCTTTGTGAATACCTAATTTGTCTAGAACGATTTAGAGTTTCAACCATAGATGGGATAGGTACTCCAGAAGGATTCAATCTCTATATTGAGTTTGGACAAATGTGGCATATTTGTGAGGAGTATTTTGCCGCTAACGAAGATTGGGAAAAACCTTTGTTAGAATACTCCGGCCAACTAATGGCTAAGTACAGAGGTGATGGTAACCAAATTAGTAAATGGTACAATGTAGTAAAACTTTTGTTTCCTCTCTATATGGAATACTGGGAAGAACAAGAGGACGTACAAAATAGAGAACCTATTTTTCAAGAGGAGGTTTTTCTTGTAGATTACAAATTACCTTCTGGTAGAACAGTCAAACTAAAAGGTAAGTGGGACGCTGTAGATCACATAATTGGAGAGGGACTTTTCCTTCAGGAGAATAAAACAAAAAGTACTGTAGATGAAGAAGCTATTACTGCTATGCTTCAAAACGATATACAAACAAAAATGTATACGATTGCGTTAAAGACTTATCAACAACAAGACCAAGACTTAATTCCGAAAGACATACCGATAAAAGGTGTAAGGTATAATGTAATTAGACGGCCATTAGGAGGTGGCAAAGGTTCCATTAGGCCAAAGAAAGGATCTAAAAATGTTGCTCCCGAAACAATGCCTGAGTTTTATGAAAGATTAACTCAAGTAATTAAAGATGACATTGACGACTATTTTTACCGTTGGAAAGTAGAGTTTTCTGAAGAGGACATAACTAGGTTCCAAAAAGAAACTCTTGACCCTTTGCTAGAAAATCTTTGTGACGATTATGAATGGTGGGAATACGCTCAATCGGTTAAAGTTGATCCATACGATTATTTAACAAGAGCAGATAGATTTCCTTATCACATGAAAAGACATTTTAGACTTCCATACGGAACTTACAACGTGGTACAAAGAGGAGGAGTAACAGAGTTAGACAACTACATTAACACAGGGTCCACTGTAGGACTTTGTAACATCAACCAATATTTTCCTGAGCTTCAATAAATGCCTGCTATTAAAAGTCAATCCAAAAAGAAAGAACCTGTTAAATCTATGGAAAGTGTTTTAGATCGTATCGTACCTCTTGATAATTTACCCAATGAAGGAATTAAACTTTGCGTTTACGGTAAAAGTGGAACAGGTAAGACTAGGTTTGTTGGAACATTTGCTGAAAAAGAAGGACCGTTACTGCACGTTATTTGTTCTTCAAACGGAGTTAATGAAGCTAGGTCAATTAAAGGATTAAATAATATTCAATGTGTAGAACTTGAAAAATCATCTGATTTGCCTGTTTTAATTAATTTTGCTCAACAAAATAATTTTAAGACAATTGTTCTTGATCACGTTACGGGATTTGCTGACTTAGTTTTAGCAGAAATTTTAGGCGTAGATAAAGTTCCAGAACAAGGTTCTTGGGGTATGGCTAAACGAGAACATTATGCTCAGTTAGGTTTACAAGTTAAAACTCATTTAAGAGGTTTGCTTGATATTTCTTTAAACACAATTATTGTCGGACAAGAAAGAGCATTTGATACAGCAGAAGAATCTTCAGATGTTTTAATGCCTTATGTTTCTGTGGGAGCAACTCCAGCTGTAGCGGGTTGGATAGCTCCAGCAGTAGACTACATGTGCCAAACCTTTAAACGTGAAGAAGTTAAAATTACGGAAAAGACTTTGGGAGACAAAGTAATTCGTAACAAAGAAAGAACTGGTAAAAATGAATTTTGTTTAAGAGTTGGACCAGATTCAACTTACATAACAAAATTTAGAGTTCCACCTTCTACGGATTTACCAGACGTAATTGTAAATCCAACTTACGATAAAATTGAACATTTAATTAACGGTGATGTTAATGCTGATATTGTCTAGAGGTATTAGTGAGAAAATTTGTATTGGAGAAGGAATTACTTTAATGGTAGTTCAAATACAAAAAGACAAAGTTCGTATCGGCATAGATGCTCCTTCTGATGTTCCTATTTACAGGGAGGAAATTGCTGAAGATTTTGTAAAAGGTAAACACCTTAAAAAGTGATAGAGTAAAATACGTTTAAATTGTTGTTCCCTAATTAACCGAAAGATGTAATGAGTAAAACAAACGCAAAAGGTTCTTTGAAAGACCGTATCGCAGCTGAAGATGCCCGTAAAAGTTCAAGAGGAGCAGCACCTAAACCACCTGGAGGTGGGAGAGTTTCTTTGCCTGAAGGTATTGAATCTGGTGTAGCAAAACTTACACGCGTTGATTTTAATATTATCGAATCAGGACCATACGAGGGTAGTCAAAGACTGTACGTTCACGGAGTGGTAGTAGAACCTAAAGAACATGACGGACAAAAATGTGAAGGATTGCTAGCACAGCCAGGTCAAATTACTTTAGATGACGTTAAAAGTCAATATGGAGATACTTCTTTTGCTGAAAACGTAGCAAAAGCAGAAAATCGACTAAAACTGTTAGGTTTTCCTACTGCTGATTTTGAAGACTTGGAAGAAGATACGCTTCTTTACTTCAACGAAGGTGGAGAAATGTACTTTAGTTTTAGGACTTGGAAACCTAATGATAGTGATCGCATTATTACTATGATTAACGGTCCTACAGAATACGTTTCTCAGTCTCAAGATCAAATTGTTGAGGCCGATCCTAACTATTCAGATAATCAAGATGCTACTACGCTTGCAGCTAAAAAACCTGTTAGTCGTAAAACTGAAGAGACTTTAGAAGAAATAGCTGAAAAAGCAGATCAAGGTAACGAATCTGCACAGCGTGAGATTGTAGCAAAAGCTTCGGCCGCAGGTATTAATCCAGAAGATGAAAAATATTCTGATTGGAAATCTGTAGTATCTGCTATTCATACGCTAGGAACTACTGTAGAAGCTGGAGATGTTTGGAGTTATACTCCTGAAGGTAAATCTCAAGTAGACGTAGAGGTTGTCACTGTAAATAAAGGATTGTGTGACATTCGAGATTTAGAAAGTGGAAATGTATTTAAAAGCGTTTCTGCCTCTGAATTAGTTGAGATTGCGTAGTCTCAACTTTGGGAAGTTCTTGGTCGGTTCTTCCCTTTCGGACAGGTCGTGTATTGGTAAACACAACACAGCTTCGGGTTGATGGCTGTGTGCTGCTATTAGCAGTTGTAGGTTCAATTCCTACCCTGTCCGCTTTTTAGGAGCAGAAATGATTATAGCTTTAGACACAGAGACTACGGGTTTGGATCCATGGCACGGAACCAAGCCCTTTCTTATTACAGTCTCAACAGATTCGGATAAACATGTTATTTGGGATTGGCCCGTAAATCCTTTAGACAGAGAACCCTCGGTTGACCATTCAGACTTAGTAGAAATACAAGAGTTAATTAACAACTGTGATCGTTTGGTGTTACAAAACGGCACTTTTGATTTAAAGATGTTAGAAACTCTTAATCTCCCAGGAATTTGGGAATGGGAACCTTGGCCTTGGTATAAAATACACGATACTCAACTTTCGTCTCACATGTTAGCTTCTTGTGAGTCAAGAGACTTAACAACTCTTGCGTTGAAATATCTAAAAATTGATCTAAAACCTTTTGAATTAGAAATTAAAAAAGCTACAGACAAAGCTAGAAGGTTAGTGAGGTCTAAGTCATTTGTAGAAGAACACGGAGAATGGGCTATTGCTAAAGAGGGTAGATTAGATATGCCTTCGGCTTCTGGGTCTGTTTGGAAAGCAGATATGTGGCTTCCAGAAGCTTTAGCAGAATTTGCTCCAACTTTTTTGCCTGACTGGTACGATTGGAAACCTGCTACAAAAAATTATGACGGAGATGATTATTTAAAACATCCATGGTTAAATCTTGTTAAGGACTATGCTAATTCAGATTCAGAAGCAACCTTACTTGTACATCAATGTCAAGAAACAATACTTAAAGCTAAAAATCTTTGGGACATATACATAGAACGATTGAAGTTGCTTCCTATTGTTTACGAAATGAAAGAAACAGGAGTTACTGTAAGCAAAACTAGAAAAAATGAAATCTATAAAACATATCAGGAGGAAACAGAAAAAATAAGACAAAAATGTATTGTATTAGCTGATCACCCTGAGCTAACAGATTTACCTGTAAATGGAAGATCGAATGCGTTAAACACAGTAGTGTTTGACCACTTTAATTTAAAGTCTCCAAAAACTACTCCAGCAGGAAATCCCTCTATGGATAAAGAGGTAATGGGACATTGGTTAAAAGAGTTAGACAGAAAAGATAAACGTAGGCATTTTATTCAAGGTTTATCAGATTACAGAAAACGTAAAACAGCTATTAGTTACATGGATGGTTATGAAAGGTTTTGGATACCTGTAAAGAATCAAATAGATTGGTATGTTTTACACCCATCTTTGCACGCTACTGGAACTAATACTTTAAGGTGGGCGTCCAGTAATCCTAATCAACAAAACATTTCTAAAAAAGAGGGATTCAATCTTAGGTACTGTTTTGGACCTTTGCCTGGGAGAAAATGGGCATCTTTAGACTACGAAAATATTGAACTTCGGATTCCTGCTTATGAGTCAAAAGAATTGGAGCTTATAGCACTGTTCGAGGAGCCATTCAAACCCCCATACTACGGATCGGTCCACCTTCTAAATTTTTCGACTGTGTACCCTGACAAGTGGCAAGAAGCGATTGACAATTCTAGTTTAGAAGATGCCGCCGATTGGATTAAACATAATTGGAAAGCTTCTTGGTACCAAAAATGTAAAAACGGAGATTTTGCTGTACAATACGGTTCCGTAGAAAAACCAGGAGGATGGTCTACAGCCGATAGAGCATTTGGGAAACAAGGTTGTCAAGCAAAACTAAAAGAGAGGTTTCAAAAACAAGAAAACTTAAACCGCCATTGGATAGACACTGCTAATAAAACTGGTTACGTCGATACAATACCGGACATCGAAATAAATCCAAAACGAGGATACCCGTTACAGTGTTCTAGAGCAGCAGGAGGCAATATTAGTCCTACCATACCACTAAACTACCACACTCAAGGAACTGCTTGTTGGGTAATCTTTAGAGCAATGGTTAAAGTTTATGAGTATATACAAGAATTAAATCGTAACAAACCAGACGAACTTAAATGGCACATGGTGATGCAAGTACACGACGAGCTGGTTATAGATTTTCCTATCAGGAAGGGTTATCAATACCACTTAAAAAGTATAAAAAATCTGATGGAGTCTTGTGGCGATCCAATTGGAGTACCTTTAAAAGTAGGCTGCGAGATACATGACGATAACTGGTCTCAAGGTAGGAGCATGTAATGAAACTTAAAAATAGCAAACTGTTTAAAACTTATCTACATCTTATTAATGAAAGAGAATCAGTAAGAGTATTAAAAGAATCTGGTGAGCCTAAACCTTGGACAAAAGACCCCCATTTAAGTAAATGGAGGTTTACAAATATGCGTAGAATGGACGATAAAGTTTCTCTTTGGTTATTGCATAATTGGTACGAACCTTATTTTGATCATCCGAATATGCTGTACGCTGCTTTAGTAGCAAGATTTTTTAATCACCCAGAAGCTTTAAATGACATTACTCATTTAGTTTTTTCTGATAAGGGTTGGCCTAAAGAAGAAATGTGTAGTTTGTTACGAAAAAGAAAAGCAAGAAAAGTAACCATATTTAATAACGCTTATATGGTAAGAGGTAATGACGGAGTAGACAAAGTAGATACTGTTATGAACTTTACTCTTGCTCCTATTGTAAAAGAACCTCCAAAAGTAAACACTAATTCTTTAGAGTCAACTTGGAAAAATCTAGTGTGTAGATACGGTATGGGATCGTTTATGGCAGGACAAGTAGTTGCTGATCTTAGATGGGCTATGACCGGAGATTGGAGTGATCGTGATTTTTGGGCTCCAGTAGGACCAGGATCAAGTAGAGGAATTTGTAGACTTTATAAACAACCTAAAAACAAAATGATTGATCAAAAAGTTTTCTTGCCTAAATTAACATATTTAAGAAAAATTGCTGGTCCGTTAATCAATCAAAATTTAAACGCAAGAATGGAAATGATGGATTGGCAAAATAGTCTTTGCGAGTTTGATAAGTATATGAGGCTAGTAACTAAAACAGGTAGGCCAAAACAAAGGTACAAAGGAATATGATAATTGCTTTAGTTGGTCCTCACGCAGTAGGTAAATCTACAGCTGCTAGGTCGTGGTCAAAAAGATACCCTCATATAAATTTTGTAGACGCAGATCAAAGTACGTGGTATAAAGGTAATGGGCACAAAGAACGAGTTGTTGGTTGGCAAAAAAAGGCTGAACAAAAAGTAGCGTTAGCAACTATTTGTGCTGATAGTTCTGAAATTTGGGTGATAGAAGGAAACTCCTCAAGAGTTTCGTCATGGCTTAAAGTAGTTCCTTGCGAGGGTATTATACATACTTACTGCAGTCCCGATATTCTTTACAACAACATTAAAGAAAGATGTGAGAGTAACAATAAAAACTTTAATGCTGCCTATTGGAATGATCGCACAAAACTACTTTATGAGTCTCGCGGTAGGATTCAAAATTTACATAAAAAATTACCCAAAGTGCCTATGTACGAATTTGAAATAATTAACAGAGCTACAGATTGGAAATTTGTAGGACATCAATTTATCAAATTGATACATGGAGTAAAAAATTGATCATACAGGTTAGAGGAACAAGCGGTTCTGGTAAGTCTTGGGTAATTCATACATTAATGAAAGATTTATCTAATATGTGGATTCCTGTTAAGGGAAGATGGAAAAACAAAAAACGAAGAATACCTTTGTACTACGTTACAAAACTTACTAATGGAAAAATAATAGTTATTTGTGGCGGTTACGAATCAACTTGTGGTGGCTGTGATAATGTAGGTTCTGCTAAACACGTATTTTGGTTATACGCAAAAATAAGAGAGAGTTTTCCTACAGCTGTTATTATTTCAGAAGGACTGCTATTATCTGAAGATGTAAAATGGACTTTAAAATCTGAAGAAATGGGTTGGAAACCAAAAGCTATATTTTTAAGTACAAATCCAGATACTTGTATTGATCAAGTTAATGCCAGGAGAAAGGCAGCTGGAAAAAACGAACCCATACCGGAAACCAATACCCGTAAAAGGGTGGAAGTTATTAAACGTGCTAAGGTAAAATTAAAGGATGCGGGAGTATGGAGTCACATGTACCCTGCTACCGCTACTGTAAAACTTATAAAAGGAATGTTAGATGCAGAATGAACAAGATTGGATTGGTCGCATAGACGAGGATGAACAAAACGGTGCAGCTGAAAGGTACCAATATTTTATGCGTCCTGAACCTAGAGAAGATTTAGGACCAATAGAGTTAATTGACGATGAGTATTTTGGTCCTGACACAAAAGTTAGGAACATGAAAATCGGCATGATGCGTAATGCTAAAGAAGAAAACAAACGTAATGTACGAGTGTACTTAAAACCTTTTCCACATCTTCGGATAGATAATGCTAAACCATTACAAGGTTGGTACCAGTCTTTAAATAACGCATCTAAACGATCAAGACCAAGACCGTGTTTTACAGATGCTATTTTAACAGAACCCTACGGTGGATATTGTGCTGTAGGTTGTGCTTTTTGTTACATTAACTCCGGTATGAGAGGATATAGAGGGTCAGGACTTATTTCTGTTCCCCTACATTACGGAGATCAAATTAAAAAACAATTAAGTAAAATGAACCGTTCTGCTGCGGGATATTTTTCTTCGTTTACAGATCCATTTACTCCATTGGAAAATTACTATCACAATACTCAACAAGCTGCCGAAGCTTTTGTAGAATTAGGATTGCCTATATTTTTTCTAAGCAGATTAGCTTATCCAGAATGGGCAATTGATTTACTAAAACAAAACCCGCATAGCTACGCTCAAAAATCTATTAACACTCCTGATGGGGACGATTGGAGGCTGCTAAGTCCAGGAGCTATTTCCCTTCAGGATCATCTTGATGAAATTTCAAGACTTAGGGATGAGGGTATTTATGTGTCTATTCAAGTAAACCCAATTATTGCGGGTATTACCAGTCACGGACAAATAGTAAAGCTATTTAAAATGTTAGCTGAAGCAGGAGCTAATCACGTAATTGTTAAATTTGTAGAAGCTGCTTATAGTTGGGCACCTTCTATGGTAGAGAAAATGAAACGTCGATTTGGCTCAGAAAGAGGTCAAGAGTTTGAGCGTTTGTTTACTCAAAATATAGGAAACGAACGAACAATTGAGGAAGAATACCGTATGCGTGGACATCACATTTATCGTGCTGCTGCTACAAAATACGGACTTACATATGCCACCTGTTACGAATATGAATACGAAAGAGATGAAGCAGGAAAAATACTTTCCAAAACAGGAATTAGCGTTGGAAGAAAATTCACAACTGCTGAACAATGTCACGGACATAAAGTTCCAATGTATCGTAGACTTGATAAATCATCCTTTGTCCCAGTCGATGAATGTCCTCCCAGTGGATGCTTATACTGTGCGTCTGAAAATAACGGAGAACCAAGATGTGGAGATACGTTAGCTGGAGAAGCAAAAGCGTTAAAACTTGTTGATCTTAAAGTCCCATTTCACATAAAGGGTAATTCCAATGGATAGTATAAGAGCAATGTTATCTTTACTTGTTATGTTTTTTGTAGTAGTTGTTGCAATTAACGGATGCACAGATAAAGGCTACAACAAAGAGGCAGAAGATGCTTATCAAAGATTAAGAGATCAAGGATTTACTGCCAAACAAATTTACGAAATGGGAAAAGATAAATGAGTAAAGATGTTTTGGTAAGACTTAGAAAAATACCAAGAAACGGAGATGAATTTGAATTAAAAGTTGACAACAATGATTACCTTATTCTTAGTTATGACGTAAGAAAATTAATACAAAAATTACAAAGAGCAAAAAAGGGAGAGTCAGTAAAACTAATTAACACAAAAATTAAAGCTACTAAACCACAATACGCAAAAATTGCTGAGTATCTTGAATTAGTTTTGGAGTCTTGGATAGCTAATGGTTAAATTAGGGTGTGTAGTTTTTGGAGAAAAGTTAATACAAACTCAAGACTTAGACCCTGTTTATGTTTTAGTTTCTAGTTGTCCAGAATTAAAAAACAAAGAAAAACTAAGACGTTGGTTGCTTGCTTATTGGTCTTTTTATCACATGGGTACAGCTTCTTGGATAACTGACGGAGGAAATAAATATTGGGATAGGTTTATGGATGCAGCCTCTACTAAAGATCATCTTAGGTGTCCTGAGAGAAGACATTACCGAGGACAAAATGCTCTTAAATCTGTAGCTTATTTACATGAACGAGGGATTGACTCTCTCTTTTCAGAAATAGAAATAGACGCAAGTTGTTCTAAGGTAATGAAACAAACTAAAAAATGGGTAGGTTTTGGCCCTTGGATCGGATTTAAGATTGCTGATATGTTAGAGCGTCTGCAATTAGCCCGTATCGCGTTCAACGTCGATGATGTCTATCTATTCGATTCCCCCTTTGAAGGGGCGAAGCGTTTACGAGAGAGCGTCTCAGCTACCGTCAACGACTCCGAGGTAGGGCCATGGGCGGTAGATTATTTGATTAATAAATTAGGACATCTTAAAGCTCCACCGTTGTTTGATAGAAACGTGTCTGTACAAGAAGTAGAGACAGTTTTATGTAAATGGAAGTCTTATACTAACAATAAATACCACATAGGAGAGGACATAACTTCATGCCAAAAATGCCTAAACCAATACCAACTTCGGTCCCCAACAGCGGAATCCCTGATGAAGAACAGCACTCTTTGGTAGCAACAGCCAGAGGTATGCTTTACAAAAACACTCCCGTTGAAGATTATGTTTCTGATTTTGGATTGTATGTTAAACGAGAAGATTTGTCTTGTCCATATCCAGGTCCAGCTTTTTCAAAAACTAGAGGAGTGTATGCTCACATTGAAAAAATCCCCCATAGTGTAATTGGTGCGTTAGATACTCGTCATTCACAAGCAGGGCATGCTGTTGCTAGAGCATGTCAAATTTTAGGCAAAAAATGCATTACTTATTATCCTGTTTACAAACGAGATATAGGTCCAGACGGTGACCATGATTTGAGAGATCCACAATTAGCTGCTGATGCTTTAGGATCTGACCTTTACGGTTTGCCAGCCGGTAGGTCTTGCATTTTGTTTCACAAAGCTAAAAAACTTACTGAAGCTGAAGGTGGTTACATGATGCCTAATGCTTTAAAGTTAATTGAAAGCGTAGACGAAACAGCCAATGAGGTTATGGAAGATTATGATTACGACAGAGTCATTGTACCTATCTCATCTGGAACTATAGCTGCTGGAGTTGTAAAAGGATTTAAGCGTTTGGGTAAAAATCCTACGTTTGTAATTCACATGGGATACAATCGTGCACACGATCAAGTAAGAAAATACATTCACGATAAAAGCGGTTACAATGACGCTAAACTAATTCTTGTAGACGAAAATTATCAGTACGCAGATTCTGCTAGAGATGGAGATGAGCCTCCGTTTCCTTGTAATATTTATTATGACCTCAAAGCGTTTAGGTGGTGGATGGAAAATCAAACATCACATAAAACTTTGTTTTGGAATATTGGATAAATTGCAGTAAAACTGCAAATTCGTTCTCAGCATGCCCACGTTTTTTACAAAACCATTTAGGAGTATAATGTAATGTCAGAAGATCAAGAACAAGAACAAGAACAAGAACAAGAACCTAAAAAGAAAGCAAAACGAGAGTATAAAGCAGATACTCCAATGACTAAATTGTTACAACGTCATGTACCTAAAAACGTAGAAGCTTTTGGTAAACTTTTAACAATGTCAGGAGTCAAACCTAAACATATTTATGAAGGTTTTGGTGGGTTAGGACATCAAACAAAATGGCTTAGAGACAATTTATCTTCGGATTGTAATAAACATTTAGTTTGGGATACTGACGAAGAATGTTGCGAAATATTAAAAAATCAATTTCCAGCAATTGAAGTTTTTCAAGCTGATTTTTTTGAACAACACATAAACCCTCCTGCTGATAGTTTAGTTTGTGTAGACTACAATAATTTCACAATGAACCCAACTAATATTAAACGGTTGGCTCCAATTTTTGAAACAGGTTATCGTTGGCTTATTGGTCCTGATTTAGCTAGAGGCAAATTACATCTTAACTGGGAACGTACATATCATATTGAAGAATGTGATTATGACGTTTACATAAAAGAGTTTTCAAAACGTACTAAAGAACAATTTGGTATGAGTATTAAAGGTTATGTAAAAGCTCCAAGATCCATTACCTACGTTCTTTGGGAAAAAGTATGAGAGATTATTGGAGTTTTAGTTCTGTACTTGAGACTTTCCGAACTGTAGGATACGGCAAATTTAAATTTATTGATGGACTTGAGTACAGAACAAGAGGTGGCGATTATGTTTTAGTAACTCCTCCTCAAAAAACATTTAAAATTCCTCCAAATGCCAATAGGAATCGTATTAGATCGCTGTCATATATGGAAGGTATAATAGGGGTAGATGTACCTAAAAAACCAGCAGGTAAAATGTGGGTTTGTGATAGTTTATGGAAACCCAATAGAAAAACTAGGTATGAGCTTAGACAGGCACATAAAGTTGGTTACGAACTTAAAGTGCCTACTGTAGATGAACTTAATCAAGTATTCGATAACTGGATTAAAGAGTTAACAGAAGCTAATCCTGGTAAAATGCTCGTAAAAGGGCATTACCGAGAAATGATTAAACATTCTGGTTTTGAGTTTTTTGGAGTCTATTTAAATGGAGTTTGTATCGGAGCTACAGGTGTCGTCAAAGACGGTAGTTCAGGAGCTGTTTGTTTTACCAAACACGAAAGACAATATCGTTGGCTGTCGAGAGTTCTTTGGTTCCACTCTATTGACTATTTAGTATCTTCGGGTTGTACTTTTATTAACTGTGGAGATACAGCTGATAAACTAAAACACGAATTAGGATTTACTGCTGTTAAACAGTACAAAGTAGATTTTTCAACACTGGAGCAAGAAAATGGAATTTAAATTCAGAAACGTACAAGACGCATTTAATTCGTTGGTTAAGAAAATAGAGGATCATGACATAGATTTAACTGTAGAACAGTCTAGGAATGGAGAGGTATTTGTTTTTCCAGGCGTTACAACAATTACATACACTCATCCAAAAGAAAGAGTTTTATTCAACCTAGCTAGAGATGCTAACCCATTTTTTCATCTATACGAATCTTTTTGGATGTTAGCGGGTCAAGATGACGTAACATCTTTAAATTATTACAATAGTAATATGAAAAATTACTCTGACGATGGTAAAACTTTTAACGGAGCATACGGTAAACGATGGAGAGTTGATTCTCAAATTGATAGAATTATTTTTCATTTAAAACGTAGTCCAAACTCTAGGAGAGCAGTTTTACAAATGTGGAACATAGAAGATGATCTTTTACAGATAGAAACTTCTAAAGATGTTTGTTGTAATTTAAGTGTGACGTTTAGTATTCAAAACGATAAACTAAACATGGTTGTATTTAATCGGTCAAACGATTTAATTTGGGGAGCGTTAGGAGCAAACGCGGTCCACTTTTCTATCCTTCAGGAATACATTGCTTGTAGCTTAGATTGTGAAGTAGGAACCTACTCTCAAGTTTCTGCTAACATGCACATTTATTCTGATGTATGGAAAGGTCAAGAATACGTTAAAGAATGTAATTTGTTTGGTTGGCCAGAGGACGTATATGTTGGTACGCCGCAAAAATTATTACACGATAAAGAACAGTTTGATTTGGATTTTAGAAATCTATTGGAAAACAATGATTATTATTGTGCTGAGCCTTTCTTATCTGGTACATTATCTCCCATGCTTTTAGCTTGGCGTCATCATAAAGAAAGAGATTACATAAAAGCACATGAAGCGTTAAACAGAGTTCAGTCTGCCGATTGGAAAGTTGCTGGTACTCTTTGGATAGAAAAACGACAACAAAATCACGAGAAAAAACACACAGTGGTTGTATGAAATATACTTCAGTTTTAAATAAACGTGATTTTGTAAAACGATACAAAAAAGGAGAATTTGGTAATGCTGCTCCTACTTGGTCTTCGGTTAATGCATTTAAAGAATCTTATAACATTGAATGTTTCGGTAAAAATCAATTGTTTCATTTACGTTCAAAAAATCCAGGAGGTTTGACTTATTATGACTTAACATTTAACCAATTAATAAATAAAAAGAATGTAGAAAATTATTATGTTTCTGCTATGGCTCCAACAGAAAAAACAATATTACAAGGGGAAATACGACAAAGCATAAAACACTTAGAGTTAAGATATACAACTGTTAAAAAACCTATGAGGGATGCTTTTAAAATTGAAGATATGACTATCTTCGGTTTACAGGTTAATTACGTTGTATCGAGTTGTCTAGATGCTAACAGTCAAGATTGGTTGTATGTATTATTAGACCGTTACCCAAACCATATCATAGAGTTTTCTACATATTCTACTCAGTGGGGAACTATCTCTGGATACAATACTGTATTTTGGGAAGTTCGTCCAGATAGAGGAATTGGTAGTGAACTTAGTAAGTACAAAGAGATTTATTAGTGAACCCAAACACATATCAAAAACAAGCATTAAGAACTGTTTGTCCTCAAAATAAAGCATTAAAACGTATTGAAAATAGACCACATGGGTCTCAAATACTACATGCTGTTATCGGATTAACTGGAGAGGTAGGAGAGTTAGCTTCTGCCGTAGAAAAGTTTGCTTATTACGAACAAAAATTTGATTCTAATAACGTAGTTGAAGAAATTGGAGACTGTCTTTGGTATTTAGTTGAACTTTGTGACGCCATTGGTGTTTCGCTAGAGACATGTATGGACTTAAACATTGCTAAGTTAAAATCTAGGTATCCAGAGAAGTTTAATCACGAAAAAGCAAAAGAGGAAAACAGAGACAGACAAAAAGAACTAGGAGATTTTGACCCAACAGACCCTCAAGACTTGTATCGGTTTATTTCACAACGAGAAATAAACAAAAGATTGGCTGAGGATGACGGCCCAAGATACGAGAACTGAACCTTACACCCTGAGATAATTAATGCCCTTTAAACCAAGTTCCAAACCTGGGACAAATAATAGTCCAGTTTTAGAAGGACTACGTGTATACAAATTTCACGGTATTGAGTTTTCTGTTAACGGTAAAGAGGCAATCGGTGATTGTCCTTTTTGCGGTAAAGAACAGAAATTTTCCGTAAATACAGAAACCTCCCAATATCAATGTTGGGCTGGTAGTTGTAAAGTATCTGGTAATTCTACAAGTTTTCTAAAATCATTTTGGGAACATTGTAGAGAAGAAACGACTAATGCTGAATATGATCGTTTAGCTGAAGAAAGCGGATTTTTACAACCTCATGCTGCTAGAGCATTTGGAGTAGTAATGTCTACTCTAAAAAATCAGTGGCTTATTCCTGGATGGAATAAAGATGCTCGTTTAACTGGTCTTTATCGTTATGGACGATTAAAAGACAATAAAGATCGTTGGTTTAGTAAGTTACTTGTATGTCCTGGCACTGGTCATCATTTATTTAATTTACAAAACTACGATACTACCAAACCTATCGTAGACCTTTGTGAAGGTTGGCGTGATGGTATAGCTTGGTACGAGTCTTTAACACTAGGTACAAGAGCAGGTAAACCGTTTATCAATGATAGATCTGTTCTAGCGGTTCCTGGCACTAATTCTTTTAAGCCAGAGTGGTCTAAATTCTTTGCGGGTAAAACTGTAAACATACTTTTTGATAATGACCATCCTGTAACTAACAAGGATAAAACCCTTGAAGGTGCTGGATTACAAGGCGTTAAAAAAGTTGCGTCAATTTTATCTTCGGCCCCTACACCGCCAGAAACCATAAATTTTGTAGCTTGGAATGGGTCAGCAGATCAATACTCGCTAGACTTGCCCGATTCAACAGACGTAAGAGATTATTTGAAAGGATAAATATGCCTAAAGTACAAAGCGGTAAAATTAAAGCAAAAGAAAACCCAATGAATGGTCGTTTGGGTAAAGTAGAAACTTTGCTAAGATGGATGGTCGAGGTTCCACAAGAATGGATTACCCCTGTTAGTCCAGACAGCGATTTAGTAGAGGTAGAAAGTGTAAGTTGTACTACTTATGAAGAATTACTGACGTATTGGAAAAAGGCTTTTCGTTGGCGACAAGATATGGATGACGTATTATCTGTAATGTTAGCTACAGCCTCATCTACTATGCGTCAAGGGGACCAACTTTTCCTGATGGTAATTGCTAATGCGTCTGGAGGTAAAAGTGAGTTTTGTGATGGTCTTACTGTTTCTAAACATTGTTATCAGTTAGAGCAACTTACGGGTTTCTTTTCAGGAGTAAAAGACAAAGAAGGTAATGACTACTCTTTGATTACAAGAGTAAATAAAACTTGTATGGTTACAAGCGAGGGTGACGTTATGATGAATAATCCTCAGTTTACTCAAATTATGGCTCAACAACGTAGAATTTTTGATGGTAAAGCTTCGGCTACATACAAAACTCTTTTGGAAGATAGATTTTATGAAGGTCTTCGGTTGACCTGGATCATTGCAGGAACCCATGCTATTATGGAAAAGGATCAAGCTAGTTTAGGTGATCGTTTCTTAAAAGTTGTCATGGAAAGTCCAGATGATACGGAAAGACGCCATATCCAAAATAAAATTTCCCAAATAGCGTTAGATTCTGTTAGAGTTGAAGCGGAAGGTAGTGCTACTAAAGGTAGCAAAATTCGTGATGCTCAAGCTAGAACGGGAGGGTATGTTGATTGGTTAAGGGATAACGCAGATAAGTTAACAAAAATAGAGGTTGATGATAGGTATTTGAGTAAGTGTGAAGATTTAGCTCAAATTGTTGCTATTTTACGTGTACGTCCACCAAAAAGCGAACACGCTGAAGTAACTGTAGAGGAACCTAACAGACTAACTCATCAATTTGTTAGACTCATGTGTTGTTTAAGTCTTGTTTTAAATCGTGATACTGTTGACGATGAAGTAATGAGGCGTGTACAAAAAGTATCGTTAGACACTGGCAGAGGTGTTGTGTTAGAATTAATGAGATTGCTTTACAACGCAGATACACCTCTTGCTGTGCGAGATATTGCTTACTCAATCGACAGAACAGAAGACTATACTAGAAAATTGCTGAGGTTTTTGCAAAAAATAAGGGTGGTAAACAACACGATTGTTAAAGGTAACAAAAGTGCGTTTCCACCCAAAAAAGCTTTATGGCAACTTAGTGATAAAATGAGAATTTTATGTACTGGCGTACTTTAATTATCTGAAGGATCAGGGTACTGAAACCTTGGTTTGGGTGTAGGGGAGTGGGACGATGACGGATCTTCGTCCTGCTCTCCTTTAAACAATTCTTCTACGTCAGCTAAAATTTGTTTTATATCTATGTTACTACCTTCTTTTATTGACGAGGGCATATGAGCGTCCATTACTTTTTCTCCTAAATCAGAAATAAGATAAATTTCACTGCCACAAGGAGATTTTTCCAAAAAATTTCTTTCAATTAAATCGTTCAAAATAGGTACTAACTCAGTTAAAACTAACTGTTTAACCTCGATACTATCGTGTTCGTGATTTGCTTCAATGTATCCTTCTAATATTTGATCGTAATCAGGGTTTCTTGTACTGTGTTTTTGGTGAAGATAAACACCTCTTAAAAGAGTTAAACCTTTGGGATCCATAAGTTCCTGCTCCGTAGTTTTTAATAAGGTTTTTGAACGTAAATTGCAGCCTCTGCTAGCCGCTGTTAAAGCTTACAAACTCGTATTCGAGTAACGTATCGAACACGGCGTTGAAGCCGTTAGAAACGATTTGTTAAATCGTTAAAGGGTGAAACTGACTCGAACAGCTTTGATGTCCATTACTGTACTTTATGACTCTCTAGGTAGAGCATACAGCTACAACACCCTAACCATCTCTCCCAGCTATCGAACAGCTACTGTAATGCGAGATCGCTCTTGCACATTAGTATGCTGGTCAATAAGAGACTGCGGAATATTGCTTTCTTGAACGATTGTTTTCCAAGAAACCATAGTACAAGAATAATTAACAATGTTAGCTTTAAATAATTTGCCGACAATTTTATCTTGTTCTGAGTTAAGAATTTCTGTTCTTAATACAGCAACTTCTTCTTCAAGTTCGCGTATTTGAGATTTGAGATTACCTAGTTTATCAACGTAGGATTTGAGAGTACGAAGACTTTTGGGTTGATTGTCTTTCATTGTAAACCTTGCTGGTTAAGGTGTAAAACGGCCAAACCGTATGGCCTACTTAAATTATAAATTACCAACGCTCACAATAGAGCTATTGTTTTAAGATGGATTAAGTTTTCTAGGGTCATTTAAAAATTTAACATCTTTACCAAGATGACTCTCAAAAACATTAAGAGCGTGAGTGTAGTCTTTACGTTGCATGTCAGAAATAGTTTCGTCAATAAAAACTTGACTGTGACCTTTATTTTTTAACAAAACACTAGCTAATCCGATTAACGAAAACACGTTGCCTTCTGGACCCTGCAAGTCAATAGTAATCATCCAAAAATCCTGTCTTGACATGTTTGGCAAAAACCAGAAATGGTAAACTCTTTTTTTGATTGATCGTTTTTAAACTCTGTAACAGGCTTACCACATCCAATAGGAGGAGGTATACAACAGTTAGCTTCAATAGTTTTACGTCTATCAAAACCAAATGTTTGTTTTAATCCATTTTCTACGTTTTCAGATTTAGAACTTGGTTGTGCCATTTTAACATTATCTTTGTTTAATGGGTTATGTGAAATGTTTACGTTATGTCTACAATTAAGCACAGCAGACTCGCGATCTTGAGTAAATACATCTCCTTCAGGATAACGATTGTTACTTTGGTCGTAAGCTTTACCCCAATACTGATCGTCTACTTTGATAATTTGATAACGACAAACTATACGAGCTATTTCAGGTGGTACTTTAGGCATCTGTTTATTCCTCTGAAGAATAAAGTTTTCTTAACTCAAAAACTCTGTCGTAATGAAACGCTTTAGCATCTCCTAGATTTGACGTATAAGCTTCGGCTATTGGAAGTTTAGTTCCAACTACCATTGTTTCGAACAAAAGCGGAGGGTATGTTTCCCCAGGGGGTTCGCCTTGATCTACTCCAGTAAATACTGTTACAACTCTAACAGTATCGTTGATCCAAGTCTCGTCTACTACTTGTAACTCCTCCTCGCAAAACTCTACGAACTCTGGAAAAGTAGCAGGAACAGGTTTTAGATCGACTAATATGTAATACTGGTCTAAGTCATCCTCATTCATACTACTCTACCCATGACTGAGGAATGTGATATGCGTCACAAACCTGTTGCCAATTCGGAGTATTTTGTATCCAATTAGATACTTTTTCAGCTAAATCGCCAGCATGGGTATTTATGTAAGTCGCTACCCAATCACGATCCATCTCGAAAAAGTCTTTGTCGGGAGTATCTGGAGCCGTTTTCCAAGCCTCGTAAGTGTCTCCTATGATAGCGTCTACTGTCCTTGTAAATGCTATATGGAGTTCACTTTTACTGGGAACCTCTGTTGACATGTTAATCTCCTCATGTCTAAAGTAATAAAATACAGGTCACAGGCGGGAATCGAACCCGCTGACCATAGCCCTTACAAATAGCTCAGTAAGGATTACTGTGACAACCAATAGTAAAGTAGTGGGATGCATTACAGCGGCGTACTTTCTGCTACCGGAACAGAGACTACCGACTACCACTTACTTTACTTGATCTTAGCTTTACCAAGAGCAGAAATAGCAAAACGAGGAACGTCTTTGCCGTTCTCATCGGTAACTTTGGTCTTTACGAACTTCAAAGAGATAAGAGACATGTACCACTCGGTATCGTTCTTCTCTCTTGTTTCTACGTCCATTGAACCTAGATAGCCAGTAAGCGATGCGTTGTCTACCTTAGCTTTTGTAGCAATTTCCGCACGCGATAGCCAATTACCATCGGTGAGAGCTTCCAAAATTCTTACTTGGGGTTTCTTCAGTCCGTCGATCTTACGTTGAGACTTAGGGGTTGGAGTTTTTGGTTTTGGGTCTGGACGTTTTTTAACCCGTTTCTTTGGAGGAGAGGCTGTTCCTGATACGTTTGTGCTTTTAGGCATAATATTGCTCCTGAAGGAAAAAAGTAACTTGATTGATTATAGAGGTGACTTGAAGATTAGTCTATTGTGCCATCGAGTACGTCAACTAAATAATCCATAATGTTTGTAGGGTCAACGTGTCTGTTTATTCCGTATCCTGAAACTCGATACATAAACCCTCGTAAATTGTCTGGCACACGTTCTATAGCGGAACCAGCTTGTTCTCCGTTCCATTCTGTACTACTAGCTTGAATTAGTACGTTTGGAGTTTGTAATGTTTCTTTGTCTTGAATAAACTGACTTTCTGTTATGTTTACACTAAACCAGTCTTTGAAACGATAAAGAACAAATTGTTGATCACGGTAAAGTGTATAAAAAATCTGTAGGGCATTTACAAATTTTGCACGTTGATGTAACTTTCCGGTGTTGTCACATTCGACACAGATAAACTCTAAGTCATTAAGTTTGCAATTAGGACAATCAATAGTCCTAGATTTAAGCATTGGATAATCCATTTCGTCTTCTTTAACTACATTACGCCACATAAAGTGTGACATAATTTTTATCCAATCGCTTTTCCAATCGTTTTCTGTTTGTCCGTTTTCGTTGATCGGTATAAATCCAAAGTAGTATCTTGGACTATGTTGAAAAAGACAAATATAAGTATTACCTGTTTTACGTTCTTCCAACAAAACAAAAGGTGCACAGAAGGATATGACGCTGTACTGTTTAAGTAATCTTGTTTTATCAAGAACTTCGTCATTGTAGATTAAACTGTACCGAGCACATAATTGTTTATAGTCTAATTTTTGAGAATTGATTATGTCTCTAAGATGTCGTTGTTTATCTACGTCTGAATACGTTAGCATTTAAAGCTCCTAGTTTGAAGTAAACGTAAATTCCTCCACGACCACGATTACAAGACGAGAACCGCAGCCGTGGAGGACAGTACACCTACTCTGAGCAGGGAGAGTAGATGTTACCGGCGACTCTTGATCTTACGCTCGGCAGCGGTCATAACGCGATTCATTGCTGAAGGACTAGCTAGAGTCTCAACAAAACTTTCTGCGAACTTGGAGGACATAGCCTCTAACGCAGTATCCATTACGTTACCGTCCTCATCAGGAGTACCGTTTACCAAGTCTAAGTGCATCTTCATCGTATTAGCAGCAGTCGCTAAATCTGATTCGGATACAACAATAGCTCCGTCAGCATGAGAGATAGCTGCGAGTTTGGAACGCTCTACGACTTCACGAATAAACGCAGCGTTTGCACCTTTGACGGGAGCCATAGCTGCTACGATTTGTTCGTCGTTTAACAGTTCGTCCAATACCGGACGACCTTGAGAATCTTGAGCGTATCGTCGAACAAGACGAACGATAGCTTGATCGTCTGGAGGACCAACCGTAATCACAGCGTCGATACGACCAGGACGAATAAAACCTGGATGTATGTCACCGACTAGGTTAGTAGTGAGAACTGTCATAATGTCTCGACCTTTGGCCTCGATACCGTCGATGGTATTGAAGATACGATTGGTCTCGTCAGTACGTTGACCGTTTTTAGCAGCTTTATCTACGTCTTCAGCGAAGATAACGCACGGCTCGTACATACGTGCAAACTCTAAAGCTTGGTGAATGTCACGAACATCGTCAAGAAGAACGAAAGTCCAATCGTTATTAACGCAAAGCTGGGCGGTTTGGAACGCAGTAAGAGTTTTACCTGTACCGTAACCACCTTCCAACAATACACCACGTTTAAGCGGGATATGATTAGCCCGACAAAACTCTGTATGTTGAATAGGGTTCCAAAGGTTAATTTGAACAGCATTACCGGCATCGGCTGGTAACACAAGTTCGCTAGGATCGAATGATTTAAGATCCATAAACTTGGGAGAAAACTCAGGATCGTAACCAACAGAATCTCCGTCCTCATCTCGAAAGCTCAGACGAATAGCTTGAGCTTTGTAGATACTTTCCTCTTGGACGTAGGTTTTTGTAAGTTGCACGATCTCTTCAAAAGCTGCTTTATCTGCTCGTCGAATTTGAGCGACTAGCTTAAAGTGAGGCATACCGTCTACAAGCTCGTAAGAGGTATGTAGTGAACCTTTAATGTTAGGGACTTGAATCTCGCCCCAAGGAACTTGGATAGCTTCATCGAAAGCGATATGAACAGGAACCATACGAGGAGGTTCATCTCCCCAAAACGACCGACGAGGTTGAAGACTTGTCCAACCGTATTTTTGACGTAAGGCTTTTTGGAAAGCCACAGCACCGTCAGCCGGAAACGCTCTAACTGTTTCGGAAAATTCTACAGTTTGATTATCTTCATCTCGTCGTTTTTTCAGAGACCGGATAGCTTCATCGTAGTCCATGCCGTTAGGCAATATAAGACGATCACCTTCCCAGTCAACGTCGATACGCCTGCTCCGTTTTTTAACAACTCGTACTTCTCCACTTTCAGTACGCTCTAGAACTTCGTCATCTTGCAATTCGATATTAGTCATCTTGTAATTTCCATAAACTAAATAGGGGTTGATAAGGTTTGAGGAACATCCTCTGACCTACTATTTTGTTCGCCGGTATATTGTCTGTTTATCTCCTAATCATCATGGGGGAAGCGTAAGGGCAAGCTGCACAGCCTATATAAACACCTGCAGATTCTCGGTCGTTGACTTCGTTTTCCAAACCTACTTCGATAACAAACAGTGTCTTACCCTTACACTCTGGACAGCTCTCATTTTGTACCTCGTCTTTTATGATAGGCGGGATAGTTACTTGAGGACTGTCCTTGTAACCGTAATTTCTTTGAGGATATTTACTCATCGTCTGGAACATCTTCTAAAGACTGAGAGTTAGCTCCGTCTGGTACCTCAATATCTTTAAGGCAATGAGCGATCATTTCGTTGACTAGGGTATTCATAGCGATACCGTTTGACTCGGAAATGACCATAAGCTGTTCATGAACCGACACAGGAACTTTGGTAAGAATACCTTTAAGTTCCATATCGGGATTACCTTGCGGTACAATAAAACCTGCCATTGTTAGCTCCTGTTAGCTACATCACTTTTAATTTTCTTTGACCACGTAGTCAAAGTATCTTCGATCTTTTTGTTTCCACGTTTAATGTTGGAAGCAACATACAATAATTGTATTCTAATACCTTCCCAACCGTATTCATGAAACGCTTGGTCCATAGCATTAAGGTACGTCATACCGTACCCATCTACTTTGTAGTAAACCGTATTATCCAAATAGTCTAGTAGGTCTGGATAAACTTGTTTCCAATCTTGATTAATCGGAGGATTCATTGTTATCCTCGTTGTCGGTAAAGGTTGACGGTAAACCAACGTGTTCTAATACTTTTGACGTAATTCCACAACCTTCTAAGTATTCTTTTTTGGTAAAAGGCAAAGTTGGTCGTCTGTCAGAAGGTTTCCAGTAAGTAACTTGGTAATCGAACTGAAATCTGTCGTATAAACAAGAAGATGTAATTCTCGTACAAGCAACAAAACCTCTATCGTAATCTGTAGGAGCATATTCGCTTTTAATCATAGCTTCCATTGTTTTAGCGGATAATTCTCTGTAGATTTCTAAAGCTGCTAAACTATCTCTGTATCGAATAGCAGAATCTATTTCTTTGTCTACCACTGTCATTTAATCGTTCCTGTGGGTTGATAAAAGTCGTATCCTCTCGACTCGTCAGGCTTATATTATAAACTACCAAGGTCGTACATAAATAAGTACAGCCTTGACATCTTAAAAAAAGCCGAAACAGTTTTAACATTATGTATCCGCACGCAACGCCATATGGTCTTTAATTGCTAATTCCCATTGTTTAACACGGGCTTTACTTCCATGACAGTCTCTAGGTAACTCATTGTAAACAAACATAGTAATGTGGCGTATAGCTGCTAATGATTGTTCATCAGCTCTACCTATTGCGCCCATAAGATCGTTACTTAAAACAGCAGCTAAAAAATCTCCTGTAAAACATTCTTTTTGACCCCAATGAACTAATGCCTGTAATAAATGACTTGGAACTTTATCTTTGTATTCTTCTGTATTAAACAAGTTATTCTCCTTTATGGGTAATTTGAGGGCATAACGATTGGTAAAGAACTTGAAACGCAAACATACGATCTGGACAATCAGTATCGTCGCCGTGTTGGTCGGCTGGCCCTACGAAAACAGCAGTACCTACAATACAGTCATTTTCAGCTAGACCCGCACGCAACATAGTTGCTATGGCGGTTGCTACTGCATTTACTCTGAAAGGAGCTTTAAATTTGCCTTCCTCGTCAATGTAAACCCAAGTATCGTCGTCAAAACGAACCACCTCTAGCATGCCCCCAATAAGAGTTTTGAGGTGTTGGTAACCTTCAATATCAACTTCTTCCATAAACCCGTTTGGGTAAACTACTAATGCTTTTGTCATAAATAATGCTCCTCTTTAATTTCTTTTGAGTATGAAATATAAGTACCTAAATCTTCTGGATTGTAGTTTTCTGGTTCGATCAATTCTCCTTCTTCAAAACCCCAAGCACTAAACGCTTCTTGGCTTCTGTCGTCTGTTTCTTTAACAGCAACTAATAGTTCAAAATCATTTTTACGAGGTAAATTTTGTTCAAAACTATTCATCAGGAAAAACCCAATGCCTATTCCTTGTGGACAAGTAATTATTCTTTGGATAATTGCACATCCTTCTTCAAAAGTGTAAACTAAATATCCACAGAATTGTTTTTTTGTTTTTAATCCATCAGGTATATATTCTACAGCTAAACCTCCTGTATTTTTTTGATTCATTATTTCTGCTAAAGTTTGTTCATCCCAAGGATACCCGTTGACGTTAAAATAAAATTCTTCGCATTCTAAACGTAAAATTTCAGGCACATCTACGGGTAACAAAGGTCTAACATAAATATTGTTTGTGATGTTTAAATCCATTTTTAACCTCATCTTCGGTCTTTGGGTTTTTGTTGAAAAATCCCATTGAACCTAATTCATCTTCGGTCTTTGGGTTTTTGAAAACAAATTCTATTGAACCTGTAATTGTTTGTTATAACAATAACATTAACGCTATTTGACAACAACTTGTTGTCGCACGCAGCGTCAATTGTAGTCATTTTACCTCGTTTGAAGTGAGTCACAAAAGGAGAACAAGTTGAACCCGCACGCAGTCTCAGTTGAACAACACTTTATTTATTGCGTTATGTAGAGTGTCGAACCAAAGCTGTATGTTTTCTGGAGAGTAGGTTTGTAGTATCTTGAATTGTTGAGTTGCTTCTTTAGAAGTCATACAATTAAACTCGTAGTCCAATATATCGTCAGACACGATACCTGTTCCTGAAGGGAATACACGCTCATAATACAACATGTACCCATCTCTAACAACTTTGACTTCGCTATTATCTAAACTGAAGTTGAAGTACTCAACATCCACCTCTCCGGTTTCGACAGAGGACGTACAATCTGACCAACCTAAAGTCATTCGTAAACTTTTGAGGTCATTAATAAGAGTGACTACCATTCCCACTGAACTCATATTTAGTCTCCTTGCAATGAAGTAAACACAGCTCCGCCTCCTCAAAGAGTCGATTTTGAGGAGGGGAGTACATCTACTCGTACAAGTTGTACTAGCCGATTTTCTTGGCGGCAGCGAGTCCCGCCTTGGTAATGGTAAATACCGTTTGTTTACCTTGATCGGGAGTTTGAACTCCAGCTTTAAACGTCACATAATCTCTACCAAGGAGACTAATATGATTCCAAGACTTATTCT
>JAAHTH010001054.1_pt1 | contig 24985 bp, 19 predicted proteins | sample 6116091 | NCBI WGS metagenome assembly JAAHTH01 (sample SAMN13939990, study PRJNA603662) | sponge metagenome | isolation source: marine sponge | host: Mycale hentscheli | place: New Zealand | collected 2006
TTGACTGGCCCATGATGGATGAATTTGAAGACGAAATCGCTGCCGGAAAAATGCCATTACAGGACCGCTGAGCCCCAGCTTTCACGCAGTCGAGACTTGTTTTTGTGATGCCCAAGTCCCTTTTGTATTTTAACTTTTTTACAGTTTTAGTGAAAACGCCAATCCCTTCTCGGGTATGGTAAGTCAGAACGTTCGGATCCTTTTTATCCCAAGATCTTTGTTGATTATTCTTATGATTGCATTCCGATTGTTGGCTTTGTTTTTTCTGCTGTTTGCTTTCCCGCTTCTTTCGAATGCGCAGAGTGATGCACTCAGTTTTCGCCTCGATGATTTAGATGGCAATGCGATCTCACTCGAGCTGAATCCTAACTCACATTTAACTGTCGTTTGCTTCATTGGAACAGAATGTCCACTTGCAAAATTGTATTCAAGCAGACTGGACAAACTTGCCAAGAAATTCGTTAGTGTCGACTTCATTGCTGTGTCGAGTAATCAGCAGGATTCGGTCGCTGACCTCAGAGGTTTCCGCGAACGGTTTGAGGTTTCGATTCCGATCGTTAAAGACGCCGACAACGTCGTCGCAGATAAATTCGGTGCTGAGCGAACGCCTGAAGTTTTTTTAGTGGACGAGAACCTGAGAATCCTCTACCGCGGAAGAATTGATGATCAATATCAACCTGGAATAGCCAAGGCAAACCCTACCCGTGACGATTTAATGATCGCAATCAGCGAACGGTTATCCAATCATGAAATTTCAGTTCCACAGACGACAGTCGATGGCTGCTTGATTGGACGAATCAAAACGAAAGAGAAAAATTCGTCTGTTAACTTTTCAAATCAAATCTCGCGAATATTGCAAAACCACTGCATGGAATGCCACCGTGAAGGCGAACTAGCACCGATGGAATTGTCGAGCTTCGACGAAGTCGTTGGTTGGTCAGATATGATCTTGGAGGTGATCGACGAGCAGCGGATGCCCCCTTGGCATGCCGACCCCGCTCACGGAGAGTTCACGAATGAACGTCGCATGACAACTGCGGAAAAGCAAATGCTTCGAGACTGGGTGGCCGCAGGGACCCCCGAAGGCAACCCCGAAGATCTTCCAAAGGCAAAGAACTTTGGGATCCAAAGCGAGTGGAGACTTCCACGGGAACCCGATCTAATCGTCGATATGTCTGAAGCCGCATTAGAAATACCCGCACTGGGAGTTCTGGATTACCACTACTTTGTTGCAGATCCGGGATTTGAAAAAGACACCTGGGTTACTGCAGCCGAGATCATCCCCGGAGATCGCGGCGTAGTTCACCACTCTATTTGTTTTATCCGCCCGCCTGACGGGGCGGACATGCGATCCGCTGGCTGGCTGGCAGCATTTGTGCCCGGACAAAAACCGCCCACCTACGATCCGAAACAGGGGAGATTGATTCCCGCCGGTTCGAAACTTGTTTTCCAGCAACACTACACTACTAATGGCCGGGCTACAGAGGACGTTACTCGCATCGGTTTAGTTTTTGGAAACGAGGAACTGATTGAACGGCAGCTGTTGACAATCATCGCCATGGATCAGGATTTCGTGATTAAAGCAGGCGAACCCAGTACTGATGTTCCGGGAACATTTGAAAAGCTCCCCAAAGCAGGAGAGCTTCTCGGAATCTCGCCGCACATGCACTTTCGTGGAAAGTCGTTTACCCTCGAAGCAACGTTCTCGCAAGCCAATTTGGTTGAGCGAGACACGACTTTGCTCAGCGTTCCCAACTACGACTTCAATTGGCAGCATATCTATGAATTCAAGAACCCAATCCCCCTTCGGGAAATTAAATCTCTAAATTTCACAGCTACGTTCGACAATTCCAGTGCGAACCCAGCTAATCCTGACCCGAGCCGACCAGTTCTTTGGGGTGACCAAACTAACGAGGAAATGGCCGTTGCCTTCGCCTTTGTAGTGATTCCGCGAGACCTATCATCACAGAAAAATAGACAAAGTCGCCCTGACTCCCCAGAGGTACTCAGCAAAGCGACAGACTTTACTGTTGATTACCTTAGACAACATGATGCAGACGGCAATGGAGTCGTGTCCTTTAGTGAGGCAACAGCGGCCGTTAGGGATTACGGATTTCGATCTCTCGATCTCGATAGAAATGGGGAACTCTCCAAAGAAGAAATCCGCCGATTGGCGTTAAATCATTTTAGAAAGAAACTAGCTGGCGACTAACTGTTGCAACAGCGACCGGCCAGACTGCCAATTTTGCTTCCACTGCCAGCCAACAGAAGAGCGCCCTGTTTTGTCTACTAAATTTAGTTTAGCAACGTCTTGGATTGTCGACCGGCGGTGGCTTTCCTCGCTGTTGCTGGTGACACTCAGTTTGATTGCTACGGGTGGCTACCTCGCGCCAGATAAAATCACAAGATTTCTCGGGATCAGCACAGATCGGCCGCTCGAGAACTCCTTTGAAACCCGAAAGGAGAAGGCAGAAAACCTAGTTTCTGAGAGACCACCGGATGTCGAGACCATTCCAACCTCTGGTTTCGATGTCGTAATTGTAGTCGAATCCGAGCAGTTTTTTACAAGTCGGGGAGCGGACGCAATCCGGTCCATCGTGCAACATCTGGAGGAACAAGATTATGTCGAAGACATTCTCTGGATGGACAAAATCCCAAGTCTCAACATTTTTGGACTCAATGAACCGCTGCTTCCCAACAAAGAAGCAGCCCCCGAACGATTCGAAAAATCAAAGCAAAATGCCCGCGAACATCCGCTAATTAATGGACAATTCCTCTCCGAGGACGGCAATACTCTGCTACTAATGGTCCGATTCGATTACCTATTCGTCGAAGACGAGAGTATTTTCATCTCTGGTATTCGTGAGGCCGCCGAGCAAGAGTTGGCGAACCACCCCGATGTTGATATGGAATTTTTTGTAACCGGGCGGGTTCCGTTTCGCCTCACGGCAAGAAGCTCTCAACAGGATAACCAGCTGAAATATCAGTCAATTGCCTACGGGATGATCATACTCATGAGCATGGTGCTGTTCCGGGGTATCGTCGCCGTTGGTATCGTCGCTGCCGCACCCTTCCTGGGAGTTTTCTGGACGCTTGGATTTGTCCGCTACCTCGATCTGCAGATGAACCCCTTCATTGACGTTGTTCTGCCAATTTTGGTTGCATTGGTTGCATTTACCGATGGGGTGCACCTCATGGTTCAAATCCGGCATGAACGAGCAACGGGATTAAAAGGACTGGATGCCGCGAGGGAGGGTGTTCGCAAAGTTGGACTCGCTTGCTTTTTAACTTCACTCACGACTGCCGTTGGTTTCGGTTCACTCGCATTAGCAAATCATGAACTGGTTCGCGATTTTGGATACTGTTGCGTGTTTGGTGTCGCCCTCGCATTTCTGTCAGTTGTCTTAGCAATTCCGCTTGCTTGTTCCACATGGCTTGGCCAGAGAATTCACATTGGTCACGGAAAAGGATATGTCGATCGCAATATCAATCGAATTGGCGGCATCGTTGATCTTGTGCTGCGATACCCACGCCGGATGAGCGCGGTTGGCATTTTATTATCGCTCGTTCTTTTTTCGATTTCCCTCACTCTGCGACCAGACGATCGACAGGGGGATCTACTGCCAACCTATACCGAACCTGCGATCGCCAACCAGAAGATGGACGTCGCCATGGGCGGGCTCAGCCAAGCCACGATTGCCATCGAATGGAACGCCACGGATGATGAACAGGAAAAAAATATTGAGCTATTTCAAATCCTTCAGGAAATTGACGAATTACTTGCAGCAGAAAAATTGATTGGCCATCCGATCTCAATTTACAACCTGCTTGAGGCGTTACCCGGGTCTGGCCCTCCAGCCACCCGCATCTCCATGCTTGACCTTTTACCGCCGCCTTTAAAAAGAAGCTACTACACTCCTGAAAACCGAGTCGCTCAGGTCAAATTTCGTGTACAAGATCTTGGCATTGCAACCTACGGGCCCGTCTTTCAACGAATTCAAGATGGAACAAATAAAATCATCGCCGATTACCCCGACTTTTCGATGACCCTCGGCGGGGCGCCTATTTGGCGTTGGGAAAACATCTATCAAATCGTCGTTGATCTCGCTACCAGTCTGGGAACGGCAGCGATTATCATTTTCTTTATTCTGGCTTGTGTTTACCGTTCTTTGAGAATCGGAATCATTTCGATTCTTCCCAACCTGTTTCCACTCTGCGTTGCAGGCACTTATTTGGCGCTCACTGGGCAAGCATTGGAAATCGTTACCGTTTGCGCGTTCACGTGCTGCCTAGGGATTGCTGTGGACGATACGATTCATTTTTTGACGCGTTACGTAGAGGAAAAAAAGGAGACCGGTGATGAGTCCGAGGCGATCCGAAGAGCATTTACCTCGGTCGGCACCGCTCTGATCATGACGACATTGGTGCTCGTTTGCGGTTTCATGACAGTAATGCTCAGCGAAGCGAGAGAGCATCGAATTTTCGCTTCGATGGGTGCGATTACGGTTGCTTCGGCACTCTTTGGGGATTTGGTTTTCTTACCGGCGATTCTGAAGACGTTTCCCGGTAAAAAACAGGCAATGGCCGATAATAAATCGGAAGAGTAACCAACTACAGTTGCTGCCAGCGGGGTACTTGAACGCCGATGTTGGCCTGTTCGGAAGCAATTCCCCCGCCAAAGGTAGGACTTTAGAAAATGGCAGCACCAACCTAGGTAAACTTTACGGGCTAATCATTTCTCGCTGGCATTTATGTATTGATAATGTCGAACATACGGTTAATGCAGCTTTTCTAGCTGGTATCAGTTTCACGGCGGATTTACTCCGCTGGAAGCAGATTCTTGATTCGATTGACTAGCCGCTTTCGAATCATCAAGACAACACAATTACCGTAAAACCTCAGTCAGCCAAAACCCGTCCATTTGCACTGTTCGTTGACAGTGCCATTGAGGAGGAAGAACTCCATGATCCGTCGTCTATTCGCCGTTGCAATTTGCGTATGTGCTTTCGCAGTCATCGGTCAGTCAACCGCACAAGCTCAACAACCCGCCTACGGTGCCAGTTGGGGCCAACAAGGCTCACGTAACATGGACCGGTTCTATCACTATCCGTATGTTACTTACCCACAGAATTATTGGGGGAACGAGTACTTCCGGAGTGCTGACAGCCTGTACCATCGCTACCCCGCAGAAATGCGAGTTCCAGTCTACAACAAGCAGTGGCACAACTATTATCCGTCACCTCGACGTTACCATTTCGGTCACCACTTCCTGACCGATGTGTTTTAAACAAAGTGTTTAAAACAGCTATACCAAGCAAAATCTCAAAAGCCATCGAAGAACTTCGATGGCTTTTTTGTTGATTCAATACCGGTGAACTCAGATAGCGCTGGCAAGGCTCGCTTGAATTAGCCAACGCAGAAGACCACGAATTCAGCCATTCATCATGGGCAAACCGAGATCACCGATTAGCTTGTTCGTAGACTGCCTGCAACAACGCCTCGACATCCTTGAATTTTTGCTTTCCGGCAAGCGGTTCTTCGAGTAGCTTCCGAGCATCGACCTCGCTGTGCCCCAGAGCCAACAGAACTTGGAATGTTTCGTCCACGATGTTTCGCTCAACTTCGCTCGCTTGCTGTGTCGGATCCTGCTGCACCAGCAACGCAAACTTAGCCATTTTCCGCCGCAATTGAGCAACGATCTTCTCGGCCATCGCCGGCCCTATCCCGGGAAGCGTCGTGAGTGACTTAACATCCTGGTCTTCGATCGACTTCGCAATATCCTGAACCGGTCGAACCATTGCCTTCAGCGCCTTTTTCACTCCGAGTCCCGGCACAGAGCAAAACAACTCAAAAAACTGACGCTCAATCTGGCTATTAAATCCAATCAATCGGGGGGTCATCCGGCCTCCTTTTTGCGGATTGCCGTCGATGTATTGAATTGTGAAGAGAGTGACCTTTTCATCAAGGCTCATTTGAAGATGCCGGCGAGTAAAATCAGGAACCGCCACTTCGTATTCAAAGGGTTCGATTTCGATCGATACTGTCGTTTCCTGCAATGCCAGAAGCTGGCCGGTTAATGTGGTAATCAAGAGGTCGCTTTCGTAACGTAATGTTTAAGTAAGAGTTGCTGTGCGCAGCGATAAAAAATAATGACATAGCGCGATCGCTAACGCGTCGGCAACATCAGCCGGTTCGGGTATTTCCCGCAGATTTAACTGTCGTGCAACTGCATGTTGAACCTGCACCTTGGGAGCACGACCATTCCCAGTGAGTACTTTTTTAATTTGGGTCGCAGCATAACCGTGCAACGGCAATTCATTTTGTCCTACGGCCAAACTGATCACGCCCCGTGCATGCCCCATAATGATCGCCGTTTGGGGACGTTCGTAGTGGCTGTACAAGTCTTCTAAACCAACGCAGTCGGGCCTGAGTGATTCAATCACATCCGTAATTCCCTGATGGATACTGTTCAAACGGTTTGGAAAACTGTCAGTACGTTTGCTTCGGATTACGCCAGCTTCCACTACTGATATTTCTTTATCGCAAATCGAGATCACCCCGTACCCGGTGATATTCAACCCCGGATCAATTCCGAGAACGCGTATTTCTTTAGATCCCGCCATCGACTACACCGTCTTACACAAAAGCACAATACACTCCGCCATAATGACTTCATGAAGTCCAACGGATCCCACTCCTTCGCCGGTCTTTGCTTTTACTCCAACTTGATCGGAGTTGATCTCTAAAATCTCCGCGATCCGGTTTGCGATTTCCCTTTTGACGGGCGACAACTTTGGTTTCTGAGCAAAAATAATACAATCAATGTTATTGATTTGAAAACCAGCACTCGTCACTTTTGCAAATGCGGTTTTCAACATTTCTCCAGAATCCTTCATCTTGTTTTGAGGATCAGTGTCGGGAAACAACTCTCCGATGTCACCCAACGCAGCTGCCCCGAGAATCGCATCGGTCACCGCATGCAGCAGCACGTCGGCATCGCTGTGCCCATCCAGAGAGTGGCTGTGCTCAATATCAATCCCACCAATTCGCAACGGGCCGCCCGGTTTCAACCGATGCGTATCGTGACCGATTCCAATTCGCAGGGTATCTTGATTCACGTTGGCTTTCCCTTAGTAAAGTGTCGTCGCTAAAAATGTAACCCGCCGCTGGAGAAACGAAAACCTCAATCTAATTCCGCAATGTAAATCCACGTTAACTCAACCAGCAAACCTGAAATTTCGAGAGGAGGAAACAAAAGCGACTCTTATTAGGGCGGATATCGCCCCGGAGAAGTTTGGCGTCCCGTCCGCGAGCGTCGTAATCATCGTTCGTTTTCAAAAGGAAAACATCCATGCCAGATTTTAGTCGCCTTTTGGTTCCCGACAAACCGATTTATAATCCGAAAATGCCAACCATCGAAATAAAAAACTTATCAAAAACCTATAGGGTCTATCAAAAACAAGAGGGCTTAATCGCTTCGATCCGCGGGCTTTTTCACCGAGAATATCGGGAAGTCCATGCCGTCAAAGATATTAACCTTACGGTCGAGGAAGGAGAATTCGTCGCTTTCCTCGGTCCAAACGGGGCCGGCAAAACGACCACCCTCAAATTACTTTCGGGAGTGATCAACCCCGACCAGGGTTCGGTCCAGGTATTGGGGCACACTCCCTGGGAGCGAGAAAACGAATATCGTCGCAAATTTGCTTTGGTGATGGGACAAAAAAATCAACTGTGGTGGGACTTGCCGGCCATGGAATCTTTCCGATTGAATCAACACATCTACTGTGTCCCCAAAGATGAATTCGAACGGACGCGTGACGAATTATGCGAAATGCTCAACGTCACAAACTTACTCGGGCGACCCGTTCGTGAGCTATCACTTGGCGAACGGATGAAAATGGAATTGATCGCCGCGCTCATCCACAAGCCAGATGTACTTTTCTTAGATGAACCGACAATTGGACTGGACGTTGTCGCGCAACACAAAATTCAGGAATTTCTGAAAGCGTATCAACAGGAACAAAACAATACAATTTTGCTTACCAGCCATTACATGAAAGATATCGAAGCACTTTGTAAACGTGTTGTCATCATCGCCAATGGCTCGATTTATCATGATGGCTCACTCGAAGATATCGTAGATCAGTTTAGTGGAGATAAAATCGTCACGCTCCAACTGCACGACGACCGTTCCCTCGAAGCTATTTCAAAAATCCCGAATCTGATTGAAATTGACGCGCCTAAAATTAAATTCCGCGTAGACCGGGACGGGGTAGGGCGGGTGCTTAGCCAGATCTTGGCTGAACATGCTGTTGACGACATCGTTGTCGAAGACCCCCCTCTCGAAGAAGTGATTTCAAATGTATTTTCACAAGCAGAAGAGAAAAGTCGCCGCGAAGCAACACACTCGAACTCGCGATGACGCCTATTGGATTTAAGCGACGCTTAAACCGCAGCGACCTGTTTGCCAACGAACCTTAGTTTTTTAACACCAGTTTCCATTTTCGATTCCACCCCCTTCGTTTAATACCCTCGTCTTTAATTGAACAAGTCTCGAATGCTCGAATCCGCGGTAATCTGGTGGACATTTTTCAAAATCTCGATCAACGAGCGTTTGATTTACCGCGCAGATTTTATGCTTGGAACCCTCATGCGGTTTCTCCCAACACTAACGCAAATCTTTTTATGGTGGGCGATTTACGATGTCATCTCCAACACTGACACCACGAACTCCGGGACGAGACCGGATGGGAATATCGCAGGTTATAAATACGGAGACATGGTTGCTTACTACCTGCTCGTTATCATAAGCCGGGCTTTTTCAAGCATGCCGGGCCTGACCGGTGGGATTGCGAATCAAATACGCAATGGTGAAGTCAAAAAATTCCTGATCCAACCGGTCGATATGCAGGGTTGTTTGTTAATACAGCGGCTCGCACACAAACTGGTTTATTACCTAATCGCAACACTGCCGTTCGCTTTGGTTTTTTTCCTGTGCCGCGACTTTTTCATCGAAGGGTGGCCACCGCCCAATGCACTTGCCGTATTTTTCGCCTCGCTGATTCTCTCTTTTCTTCTTGGTTTTTATCTCGAGTGCTGTATCGGTCTGATTGGTTTTTGGTTTTTAGAAGTCACTTCACTGACTTTTATATACATGTTGATGAACTTTTTACTTTCGGGGCACATGTTTCCCCTGGAATTATTACCCGCGGAACCATTCAATATTCGGCAGCTGGTCGAGTACCTTCCATTCAAATATCTGGCTTATTTCCCGGCAGCCGTGTTTCTTGGAAAAATAGAAGGCCCAGAAATGTATCGTGGTCTGTTGGCTGAAATTGGCTGGGTTGTTTTCTTCATCGTGCTCTCGCGGATTTTGTGGCACCGCGGCATCAAGCGTTACAGTGGCTACGGTGGTTAAGTCACAATCCGATATCTTATTTTTAAAATCAACTCGCGACCTTACTTGACCACCAATTTACCGAATACCGATTTAACTTAACTAATAAATCACAGTGCACCCCTCTTACCTAAAAGTATTTTTGACATTTGCAAGAAACTCGCTTGTGCGAGATATGTCATTTCGATTGAATTTTATCTTGCAGTGTCTTTCATCTATGGCGTGGGCCGTAATGAATTGGGGGTTGTTTAAGATTATTTACCGGCACACCGGTGAGATTGGATTAGACTCCGGCTGGCACGAGCATGAGTTCTTTATATTTCTCGGCACCATCTGGATCATCAACAGTCTGATACAGACTTTATTTATGGCCAATGCCGCGGAATTCAGCGAATTGATCCGCACTGGTAATCTCGATTTCGCTTTACTCAAACCAATCGACACCCAGTTCTTAATTTCTTTTCCAAGAATAAACTGGTCCCAATTGCCCAATGGAATTCTAGGGGGCATGTTAATTGCACATTCACTGCGTGAATTGATGCAAGAACGAGAGATCTATTTTTCTGTTTTCAGTATCCCCGCGTTTCTCTTTTTCATTGGCTGCGGCGCGGTGGTAATGTACAGCGTGATGATCTGTCTCGCCTCAACCAGTATTTGGTTTGGCAGAAACCAAAACCTCTACAACTTCTGGTTCTACATCACTAATTTCTATCGCTACCCCATGGAAATTTATCAGCGCAGTGGCGTCGGTATGGCACTGTGGGGGACGTTCACTTTCGTCGTCCCCATATTAGTTGTATCCAACATTCCAGCTCGAATTTTGGCTCAGCCTTTGGGGACGCCGTGGAAATCATGGGAATGGGGATTAGCAGCCTATGCAATCATCGGCTCTCTCTGGAGCCTGATGGCAAGTCGCTGGGTATTTAAACAGGCTTTAAAGAGCTACCGAAGCGCCAGCAGCTAGTCTCCTCGCACGCTAACCCCTCGGCAACCCAAGCGGCTGATGGACGATCCAGGGTCAGCTTGCAGCGATTAAGATTAGTCTTCCAGATCCACAAAGCCTTCGGATTATATCGACTGCCACAATGATTCAGTTCTTGAGAGTAAATCAATCCGCCGTCTGTGCCGAATAGCGCGGCAGACCATCATTTCTCAATCTTATTTATCCGCAATGCCGAAGAACAAAGGGGTTCATGTTCGGATTTGCATGAATCTACTTTTAAAATGTAGCGACGTATCCCAATTCCAGCACTCACCGGTGGATTCACCCAAAAATATTAAAATTTATGGGTTTCGGTTGATGAGATTCGACCGCCGACCGTTTAACCAAGTTATACTTGGGACAATAAATCAACCCGGTTAAGAAGACTGGGTAAGATACAACCTAGAGATAGACCCCGAAAATTGATTGGCGTTGCCAACTAATGGAGCTGTAACCACATGTCAAATCTTATTCCGATGGACGAAGCCGCAAGCATGCTCGGTATGACTATCGAGCAGCTGACCGAGCTTCGTTCAAACAACGAAATTTTCGGATATAAAGACGGTGCGAATTGGAAGTTCAAGCAGACAGAGCTCGAGCGAGTTGCGGGTGAGTTGAATATCACCCTAAAGCAAGCTGGGGCCGCCTACGAGGAAGACTCTTCTGTTGAGCTCGAACTGCCAGCCAGCGAGTTAAGTGGCTCGATCAAGCTTGAAGAAAGCGGTGAGGTTTTGGATGACGAACTGTCGTTCGGCAGCAGCAGTCTCAGCCTTGCTTCGGATAGTAGTAAGAATGCAGGCGATTCGGCCAACCTCCTTGACGATGACCCTGAGAAAGCTGACAGCCCATCGGACACTGGAAAAATGCTAGGTGCTGAAAAAGAAGAAGATCTTCTTTTATCAGAAGACGACCTATTCTCAGATGAACTTTCGCTCGCTGACAGCACTTCATTCGAAGAGAGTGCAGAGTTAGATAGCGACTTTGAAGAAAGTGATTTGATTCTCGACGACAGCGATTCAAATTCCGAAATCATGCTTGATTCCAGCGCGAGTGGAATTGGTCTAGGTGACGAACCTCTGGAACTCGGAGGCTCCGACATTGATTCTCTGGAACTACCTGAAGATGACGACATGATCGTCTTGGATAGTGCTGCCGACTCTGAAGCGGCAACTATGATGCAAGAAGATGACTTCAACCTGACGCCTCTTGAAGCGTCGATGGACGAAGATGATTCAAGTGGATCACAAGTCATCGCACTAGAAGACTCCGAAATTTACGCTGAGGAATCGGCCTCTACTGGCCTTGGAGACAGCGATGCATTCCCAGCTCAACCGATGATGGTGGACGAAGGGGGATTCGACGGAGGTATGCCGTATGACGACGGAGGGATGATGCCCGCCGCGGTTGGACCGGCAGCTCTACCAGAAGCGCCTTACACAATCTGGCAAGTACTAAGTCTCGGCCTGGTTGCTTTCTTGCTCGTGGCGGGCGGAATGATTGCTTACGGCTTAATTCAGAACCTTGGGCTTCCCAACGACGAAGTTGTTAACGGAAGTGTTATGAACTTCTTCCTCGGCCTGGTTGGTATGAACGGCTAAACGCCTGAAGTCCATATCGTGGGCTCTCATCTGCAATCCAAAATGACCCCCGGCTAATTCCGGGGGTTTTTTAATGCAATTTTCGAAAGACGAGCCCGTTCGTTTTCGCCAGTCCCTTGAAGCCGCCGTTTTGTCGCGACAAACGACCGCCGGTCGTTGTCCAACCGCACCATCAATAGTACGATTTCGACTGTTAAATCCATTTTCAAAACGAGTAGCTCCTCATGAATCAAATGTCTGAATTGATGCGTGAATCGGTTGACTATGCGGGGCTTTTTCCACCAGCATCCCTGACGCTGGACACCGTGGTTGCCAACTACCATCAGTATGTCCATTCGACCGAACATTCAATGTTAGGACGGTTAATTATCCCCGCATCGCGACTGGGAGAATATGGCGAACTCCGAAAGTCTCAGGTAAGCGAAATCTCTTCGCCCGCTTGTTCCTGGCGAATCAGTGCACTCGTGCCGCCAATTGAAGACCTTGATGTCCAGCAGAGTTTTCAAAAATTTGAGTCTGCAATCGATCTCATTCAAAAATTCAACAACCAAAAGAATATCGCAAACGACGTGGTTGATGCGATTGAAGTAAAAACACCGAATCTTGCAATCATGGAAGCCACAATCGAGCGGCTCCCATCAGGCATTCAATCATTTCTGGAATTCCCACACTCCAAAGATCCCGGTGATTTGGTGCATCGGTTAAAAACCGACACTTCCAATAAAGACCTTTTTGCCAAAATCCGCACAGGGGGGACGTCTCCTAATTTAATTCCCACCCCTGAAGAAGTGGCCAGGTTTATCTGGACTTGCAGCAAAGCAAGCGTAGCGTTTAAAGCAACCGCAGGGCTTCATCACCCTGTTCGCAGCGATTATCGATTAACTTATGAAGCAGACTCACAAACCGCAACAATGTTCGGTTTTCTAAATGTCTTTTACGCCACCATGATGAGTTGGGAACACGGACTTCGTATCGACGAACTAACAGAAATCTTATCTGCCAAAGAACCAACTCTTTTCGGAGCCAACGACGATGAAATTTTCTGGGGAGACTTCAAGGTTCAAGCCGATCGGATTAAAACACTACGGAGCCAATCAATAATTTCCTTTGGCTCATGTTCCTTCCTTGAACCAACGACTGAACTTCAAGACATCCCGGGGCAAAGCCACGAGTCTCTTTTCCCGAATTAAGACCAAACCGATTTTCCCCACGAACAAATTGCCACACTAACGATTTGCCTCACAAACAAGAAAGAGCAACATCTTATGTACGCCCTGAATGCAACCCACTCCCAAGATTTGATTTCCTGGGTTGAAAGCGCCAACCAACCCGAAACTGATTTCCCAATTCAAAATCTGCCGTATTGCGTATTCCAGAACTCCGACAATCCTGCGTCGATTGGAATTGGGATCGGCGATCAAATCCTCAACCTACGGGCATGTGCCGACGCTGGCCTGCTGAGTCCCGATTTTGAAACAGTCAGTCAACAAACGACCCTCAACCTACTGATGGCGCTCCCTCCTGCGCAACAAAGTCAATTGCGTGAGAGGATTGTTGAGTTACTTAGTCAGGGATCTCCAGAAGCAGATAAATTAGCAAGCGTTGCACTTATCCCGCAAACCAGCGTTGACTTCTTACTTCCTTGTAACATCGGTGACTATTCAGACTTTTACGCTTCGGTTTATCACGCCACCAACGTTGGCAGCATGTTTCGGCCTGACAATCCCTTGTTACCCAATTACAAGCATATTCCAATCGGCTATCACGGTAGAGCCTCGAGTATTGTCGTAAGCGGTACACCGATTCGCCGTCCGGTCGGTCAACTTACTCCTGCCGAACCCGGCGCCGCGCCTACTCGCGAGGCATGTAAATTATTCGACTATGAACTGGAAGTTGGCTGTCTCGTGGGCCAGGGAAACCAGCTTGGCGACTCGGTCTCAATCGAAGACGCCGAATCCCATATATTTGGACTGACGCTGCTCAACGATTGGTCCGCTCGGGACATTCAAAAATGGGAGTACCAACCCCTCGGACCCTTCTTGGCAAAATCATTCGCCAGTACCATCTCACCGTGGGTTGTCACAATGGAAGCACTCGCGCCTTTCCGATGTGCCGAGTTCCAAAGGGACGCCGAGGATCCACGCCCTCTCGAATACCTCGCGAGCGACAACAATTCGCAATTCGGAGGAATTGATCTCCAACTAGAGGTCTACCTTTTAACCGAGCAAATGCAGCAGCAGGGCTTAGAACCCCAACTTCTCACACGGGGAAGTTTCACAAATCTATACTGGACCTTTGCTCAAATGCTGACCCACCACAGCAGCAATGGTTGCAATTTACGTCCCGGCGATATGCTGGGAAGTGGAACCGTCAGCGGACAAACTCGCGACTCAAGAGGATGCATGCTTGAACTTACCTGGGACGGCGATCAACAAAATGCACTGCCGGGGAGCCAAAGAACTCCAATTAAACTGCCAACCGGCGAGGAACGAAAATTCCTGGCTGACGGCGACACTGTAATTTTCCGTGGATTCTGTGAAACTCGTGAACATCGGCGTATTGGATTTGGAATTTGCCGGGGGCAGGTTCTTCCTGCTACCCAGTCAATGTAACAGTAACCCGTTCCACAACTTGCCAATAAAAATCGTTCAATCCCAATTCCAACAAGCCGTGCTGCTTTCTCGTTTGAGGAATACGATAAAATGAAACAACGAGCAGACGGACAATCAGAACCTGCTGCTTTTGTTAACACGCCCGTCAAAACTGGCTATGATCATTGCTTACAAGAATCAGTTTGCAACCGCCCCGAATCCATCAACGAGTTCACTTGGGGATAGGCAGAGATTTACCAATGGTGTGACAAATTGGCCACAACCGTATTTTGCGAAATTCGTGATATAGAGCGACAGTTACTCGGTTCCTATAATTAAGGAATCGCGTTTTTTATACCAATCAAAATTGTGCTTAAATCATCTTAATCAAGGACATACACAGTATTTCAGTTGGACGGAAATCGTTCATTTTTGAGATTCAACAACTGGAAAACACTGAAGGAACAATCGGTTAACGCGTGAATAAATTGAATAGAATTACAATCCTGGCTCTCTTAACAGCCGTTCTCCTTTCGCTCTCTCTAGGATGTTCCAAGGATGACGAAATCAGAGTTAGTCTAATTCCCAAGGAGCGGTCGGGACTGGCCCAGCTCCGGCAAGACCCAAAGTCTACAAGCAATTTACCTACGGAAAGCATTGGGCAACCGACGAGGATGGTCGTCGCCATATTTCAAAATTCTGAGTCGACTTGGTTTTTCAAAATTTCCGGACCGGCAGAGCAGGTTGCCGCCACAGAAAATTCTTGGAGGCCATTTTTCGACACAATCAAATTTGATGGCAACAAACCTTCCTGGGACATGCCGAGCGACTGGGCCACTGGCGCTGAAAAACCAATGCGTTACGCGACACTCAAGATCGGCTCGTTTTCACCTCCATTGGAACTGGCAATCTCGAGCTTAGGCCCGAACCAAGATCTACTCCTCAATGCGAACCGCTGGCTTGGCCAAATTGGACTTCCACCAACCAACCTTCAGAATCTCGACACAACAATCAAAAACGAGAGTTCCGATTATCTCTTGTTTGACAAAACCGGCCGCGGCTCCGGCAAGATGACTCCACCGTTTGCTGGAGGAGCACAACCTCCACGACAACCTGTTGGCCCACCTGCACAGACACCAACTCAACAAGTTAAGTTCGAAGCACCTGCAGGTTGGGACACCGGGTCGACCAATTCAATGGTGAGAGTCAGGCTTACCAAAGAGGCCGATGGTAAAAAGGCTCAGATCACTGTCATTGAAATGCCGGCTTCCGCGAACACGTGGGAACCCAATGTCCAGCGTTGGCAGAATCAGGTTGGCTTAGGAGAACTCGCTGATTCCGACCTGAGCGCCCGGGTCTCGGAAATCAGCGTTGACGGCGTCAAAGGAAAGATCGTCGACCTCATCGATCTTAGTTCTTCCTCTGATGTTGGCACAATTGCAGCCATGGTCAAACTGGGAGATTCAGCCTGGTTCCTTAAATTGTCCGGCAACAAAAATTTAGTTGATGAAAACCGCGACTCATTCAAGGCATTTCTCGACACCCTGCAGTTAAAGTAATTTTTCAAATTCAGCCTATCATAACTTGAATCAGAAATAGAGCGTCCCCATGGCTACGAATTCCGTCAGCAGCAAGGCATCCACCGCAACACATTCGATAAGTTTCATCGACATCGCTAAAGCTGTCATCATGCCATTGGCTTCATTGAAACTTACGGTGTTTCTGTTGGTACTTGCGGTCTTCATCACCTTCGTGGCGACCTTGGACCAGACGCGAAGTGACGTCTTCATCGTCAAGATGAAACATTTTGACAACCTTTTTGTCGACGTCCCTTTCCAAACATTCTTTGTACCTCGTTGGTTCCCGGATCATCAAAATATCCCTGGCAGCTTTTACCTTCCCAGTGGATTGACCGTGCTTGTCTTGATGCTGATGAATCTCTCCGCAGCACATATCCTGCGGTTCCGCCTCCAGGCCAAAGGAAAGAAACTGCTGGTCGGGCTACTCGCGACGGCTTTCGCTGCGTTCCTGACCTGGGCCATTATTTTCAGTGGACAGGGTAGTGATGGTCTACAGAATAGTCCGCCACTCTCCTGGCAACAACTTTGGACCACCATGCAAATAGGAGTTTTACTGCTGGGATTTGGTTGCGTTTATGCGTGCGCCACGATGGGAAAAGATCGCAAGATTGAGCGAATTTTACTTGGCATTTCCGCCGCCACATTGATTGCCGTGTTCGGGGGTACAATGTTGCTAGGTGAAGATGCGTTCATCGGCGATTCTGCAATGCGAATTTTATGGCAACTCATTCAGGCCACCGTTGCTGCCTTAGTGTCTTACGCTGCATGTGTCATCCTATTCCGCCGCAAGGCTGGGATCGTCCTGCTTCACCTTGGTGTTGCTGGTTTGATGCTCAATGAAATCTACGTCACCACCACGAACGAAGAGCAGCGAATGTCGATCGCCGAAGGGCAGACCATGAGCCATGCGTTGGACATTCGTGCTACCGAGATGGCCATCATTGATGTCTCAGACCCGGAACTCGACAGTATCGTTTCCATCCCGGGTAAGTTATTAGAGGAGCAGGATTTAATCGTCTCGGAAGAACTTCCTTTTGACGTAAAATGCCTCGACTACATACCGAACTCCGACATTGCCCGGATTAACAACAGCGATTCTATCAGCAACGCAGGAATCGGTCTGGAATGGGGAGCGAAATCTCTTCCCATCTCGACAGGTACAGATACCGACCAGGCCGTCGATTTCGCTTCCGCTTACGTCGAGTTAATTAAAGATGGAAAATCTCTCGGCATTTATCTAGTCACCCAACTGAGAGATGCCAGCCGAGACAACTCAGTCACGGTCGGCGAAAAAACTTACCAAATTGCATTACGTTTTAAAACCGAATACAAACCCTACGCAATTACGCTCGACGATGCTCAACGTGAGAACTACATCGGCACAACGACGCCACGATTTTTCGGTTCCGAAATACAACTGGAGGACTTCGAATCGGGAATTTCGAGTGAGCAACTTATCTGGATGAACAACCCACTCCGATATTCCGGTGAAACGTTTTATCAGAGCCAAATGAGCGAACTTCCCAACGGGGATCAAATTTCAATTCTGCAGATCGTAAAAAACAAAGGTTGGATGATTCCTTACGTTTGCTGCATGTTTTCAGTCGTTGGCCTTCTCGCCCAGTTCGGCAGTTCACTTCTCGGGTTTTTAGAAAAAAGCAGAAAATCACCTCGACCAACCCAATCTCCTGGTCTCGAAAATGAAATCACTTCATCCGAGCGTGGCACTGGGCGGTTTGCTGCCTATAGCTCGGGAAATCGGAAGTGGGTGATTCCCATCGCGTTCTGCTTACTGATGGCCGGATGGACTCTGAAAGAAGGTGCTTCCGATTCTAAAAACTCTGTGGTTGAAGATATGAAGCTCGACCGATTCGGTGAAATTCCAATCACAATTAATGGTCGAGTCCAACCTCTTGATTCCTTCGCCCGGAATACCGCAAGGCAATTAAGTAAGCGGGAGGCGGTCGCTGACGGCAATAATGAAAACCAGCCAGCAATTCGCTGGCTTGCGGACACTCTTTTTGAGGCGGATGGATTCGACCAGTATCGAATTTTTCGAATCGAAGATTTAAGCATCATCAATGCTCTTAGCCTTCCCTCAACTTTAACCGAACCAAGAGCAAGGAAATTCAAATACACGTTTGAGGAGATCTTGGCCGCAGACAACGAACTTAGAAAACTACTGCCCAATCGAGAAGCGAGGGACGAAGATTGGACTGTTTTCCAAAAACGGCTCTTGAGTGTCCGGGATGCTCTGCAAAGAGTCTATGGAATGAAACTGATGCTCGGCCCCGTGAGCAACCGCGATTTAAACGAACTCACCATGCTCGAAGGGCTCGAGGAGGCAGACCGTGACATTCAGTCTCCATTAATACCTTTGATGATTCCAACCTCAGACCCCGACCTCCCCTGGACGTCTTTTTATTCCAGTCGAACAAGAGCCTGGTTAGCCGATCTCGCTGTCAAGCTTGACTGCCAGACGACAACTGAACTGAGCAAAGCCATTGTGGCATTGGAAATCGTACCCATCATCAAGCCCCGCGTAATACGAGCAGCGAATATTGGCTTCCTATTGGAGGATCCCGTTATCCGACAGCAGCTTGGAGCAGCGTTCGGAACAACCGACAGAGAACAAATTGCAAAATCACTCTTGGAAAACTGGGATCAAATCCCCGCCGCAATTCGGGAATCGATTGAGGACAATGAAAATCCGTTGATTGACTCGCTGCTCGCTGAAAACATCGCCTTCGCTGAAAAAGACCTAGCCGCCAATATTTTAAGATTAAACAATGGCAACACTGAGATACAGCAAAGTAACGACGAGTTTTTCGAACTGTTGTCGCAACTTCGCCCGGCCTACTTAGCTCAGGACTCGACAGCCTTCAACACCGCTGTGGAGGACTATTTGGCTAAGATTGAAGTGGCACAGCCTATCGGTTACAGCAGCCAAAAATTTAGCGTTGAGAAAATTTACAATAGTTATTCACCGTTTTATGTCGCCACAGCGATTTATTTATTAGCATTTATCACTGCTTGTTTTGGCTGGATTGGACTCCACCAACTCTGGAATCGTGTCTCAAGTTCGTTGATCATTCTGGGACTTGGGTGGCAGATCACCGGTCTGATTTTCCGTGTCATCATTTCCGGCCGCCCCCCGGTCACGAACCTCTATTCATCGGCCTTATTTGTGTCTATGGGGATGGTCATTTTAATGTTGATCGTTGAGCGGATAACCAAATTGGGGATTGGCAATGTCGTTGCCTCGCTGGGAGCGTTACTGGCGTTAATCTGGGCTTGGACAATGACCATTGTTGATGGCGATACGTTTACGGTGATGGTCGCAGTTTTAGATACTCAGTTTTGGCTCTCCACGCATGTGATCTGCATTTCACTTGGATACAGCGCAACCTTTGCAGCAGGAATGCTTGGCTTTGCGTACCTGATTGGATTGCTGGTAACGCCAGCATTCGCAACAGTGCAAAGACGTCGATCCTTCGTCAACCTAATTTACGGTATCGTTTGTTTCGGCCTGTTTTTAAGTTTCTTTGGAACCGTTTTAGGCGGTCTTTGGGGTGACGATTCGTGGGGACGGTTCTGGGGCTGGGACCCGAAAGAAAATGGCGCACTGATGATTGTGCTGTGGAATGCAGTCGTGCTTCACGCTCGCTGGGGCGGTCTGGTAAAAGATCGCGGAATTGCGGCTTTGGCGGTACTCGGCAATGTGATCGTTCTTTGGTCCTGGAAGGGAGTCAATTCGATGGGAGTCGGACTACACGCCTACGCCGGAACTGAAGACGACACCATTCAAAAGATCATTCTGGTCGCAGTAGCACATGTCATCGTTGCCGCGTTCGTTTTCATTCCAGCCAAATTCTGGATGAGCTACGCCCGAGAGTCTGCTGACAAGAAAATAATCAGCTAAACACTCCGCGTTCTCATCTTCGCACAAATTGTGACTACTGCTCAACTTCAGCAGAGTAATCGCTCCACGCCTTGTTGATGGCACCCGCAATGTCAAGGTTGCGGGTATAGGTGAACAAGTACTCACCGTCGATCGGTCGTGGGGGAGATTGGGAATTGGGGTATAGATTCGCTTGCCAACGAGACAAAAGGCCTCCCTCAAATTCACATTCGACCAACTGAACCGACGCCGACTCGACGGCATCCTGCGTCACCGACGCCGCTAAACTAACTTGCTCAAACCAGCCTTGCAGTGACACAAGAGAAATACTCGCCTGAGGCTCGGAGAGAATTTCGCCCTGAAACAAAGCATCCGGGCCAAGAGTCGCCGGCAGGTCGACAAAACTATTTTTCAACAACCAACAAGGAATTGCTAAGCCATTGGTATTTAAACGAAAACCAAGACCATCCGCATCCTTTCGATTGAGCTCTAACTCGACAGACTTACCAAACTCGTTTGATTCACCTTCATTTCCAATTTTAAACGTTGCTGCTGCAAAAGCCTCAGATTGATCCGTTTTCGAATTGCTAAATTCGATCCGAAAGTCAGACAGGACGATCTGTTCTCCTAAGCGAATCGCGGGATTCAATTGAAATGAACTTGTTCTTGCAAACAACCGGTCAGCCTCGACCGCCATTTGTTTCTTAATCACCAGATCTTGCTCAAATTCAATTAACAACCGTTTCTTGATCGAGCGTTTGCGGACAATATTCTGACGAATATTTTCAATAAATAATGCGATCCCCTTGTCGGAAACTCCCGTCACTTTATTAGGTAGCACTACACGATCAAATTGTTTCCCGAACTCGATTCTAGTTTCAACCGTCTCCAAAATTGGCTCACCGTCAACATTCAGGAACTCTACACCTCGCAGAATGACCGTGTAGGGGCCGGGAGTTTCGACCGAATCAATCCGAGTCGTAAGGCCTAGGTTTGCCTGTATCTCACGCTCCCAAGTCACAGCGGTTTGCGGGTGAAAAATCCAATAGCCGACCGAAGCAGTGGGAAGAGCGCACAGAATCAGAAACAAAATTCGGCAGACAGCTCTTCGCTGATTGTCGCTCATGTTCCTGACTTCCTTGCCAGCTAATCGATAGTTAAATAGACGAAGACGGACGCGAAAAACGCCTCCTTCGTCAGAGACCGTACCACAGGGACTGGAATCCTACCAAAGCAGGCTTCCTCTACCTGCATAATCTTGATGTTTTTGGCTGAAAACACCAATAACGATTTGTCACTTTTCCCCAGCCATTTTATGAAAAAGGTCCCAACGTGCCTTCATTTCCTGAATGCTATCACCCCCGAATTTATCCACCATCGCCGCCGCAATCTCAAACGCGACCACACCCTCAATGATGATGCTCGCGGCAGAAAGAGCACAGACGTCGCTGCGCTCATAGCTTGCTTTACTGGGTTCCTTGGATTCCATATCGATGGATTCTAGCGGTGTTTGCAATGTGCTAATCGGTTTTTTCGCAGCCCGAATGACCAAAGGCTGGCCATTCGTCATTCCAGCTTCCAAACCTCCAGCATTGTTGGTTGGCCTAACATACCCCAAATTTGCAGTGGATTTCTCACTCGTCTCGTATTGAATACCATCGTGAACCTGACTCCCCGGCAACCTAGCCGCCTCAAAGCCCATTCCAATTTCAACGCCTTTAATAGCCTGAACCGCCATCACAGCTTGGGCGAGTTTTCCATCGAGCTTGCGATCCCATTGCGCATGGGTGCCGAGCCCAAAGGGCAAACCCTCGACCACGACTTCGACAACTCCACCGAGTGTGTCACCCGCTTTTTTGGTTTCATCCACCAAAGACTTGGCATCATCATCGAGATCCGGGTTGAGCGAATAAATCTCACTCTCGTTGCGCCAGGTTTTTCTCTGCGCAAGAGTTCCGTCTTTGGCTGGAATTTTTAATCCACCAAGCTGCACGACATAGCCCAGTGTTCGAATCCCAAAATACTCCAATAGCTGTTGGCACAGCGCTCCGGCGGCAACTCGAACACAGGTTTCCCTAGCACTCGCGCGCTCCAAAATCCCCCGCATCGAACTAAGATATTTCAACGAACCACTCAAATCACCATGCCCAGGACGAGGGCGAGGAAGTTCCTTAAGCCGCTCCAACTTGTAATCATTGTTGGGTACCTTAAGCGTAATTGGGGCTCCCAAGGTGACGTTCTTCCATACCCCGGTTAAAATATCGACATGATCCTGCTCAAGAGTCTGACGTTTTCCACGGCCGTAACCGCCCTGTCTCATGACCAGTAATTCATCGATTTTGTCGGTGTCTATCTCAAATCCAGCAGGAAATCCGTCAATTAAAGCCAAAAGGCATTTTCCATGGGATTCGCCGGCAGTCCAGTATCGAAGCATGATCTTGTTTGGGTTTCTGAGGAGGGAAATGATATCGCCCGATTTTTACGATTCTCGAGCCCAGTCTATTCTAAACCAATCAAGTGTGGTTGGCAGCAGGGATTACAATCGTTCGAATAGAACCGCTGTCACAAACATCTACACCGATTCCCTCCATGAAGTTTATTCAAAAACATTGGTTTTTAGCCTCCCTTCTTTTATTAATGGCGTTGGGTTTTCAATTTGCAAACCCTTTTGAAACACTTGCCGAGCTCGAATGGCTAAAATGGTCAGTCGTTTCAGCAACAATGTTCCTGATGGCCTGGCCGTTGGAATTTGGAAAATTACAACAGTCATGCGCACGCCCCATTGCTCCGTTGCTCGGAGCGGCCTTCAATCTGATTCTAATTCCGTTGCTGGTTTGGCCGCTGGCTGCACTGGCAGGAACAGAACTTGGGCCAGGTATCATCATTACCGCGGCAACCCCCAGCACGCTCGCGTCCGCAGCGGTTCTCACCCGCTATGCAGGCGGAGACGACAGCGTGGCAGTGATGGTGACCATTTTGACCAATGCCACCTGTTTTTTTGTAATGCCATTTTGGATCTTTCTGCAAACTGGCGACCAAATTGACTCGGCTCAACTCATAGGCACCGTTTACAAATTATTTTTGTACGTTGTTGTTCCAATTGCTCTGGCACAACTTGCTCGCCGCCATCGCCAGTCGGCTGCCTGGGCCACGCAGGCAAAACCATTACTTAGTAGGCTTGCGCTTATTGGCGTTCTTGCAATGGTTTTTCTTGGAGCGGTAAAAATGGGACTTCGATTCGAAAAACAAACGGATTCGTCGATTTCGATTAGAGACCTTTTAATTACCGCGACCATCCTGGTTTCGGTTCACGTGACCGTTTTTTGGCTCGGCATTTTTACGACCAGAATCATCGGGCTGCCACGCCCGAAACAAATCGCAGTTGGCTTCTCTGGCAGCCAAAAAACTCTCATGATCGGGCTTTCCACCGCAGTCAATTTAGGATTCAACATCATTCCGATTGTGATGTACCACTCTTTACAGCTAATCATTGATGCCGTATTCGCAGAAAGGCTTAAGGAAAAAAATCTCTAGACCTCTGAATTTCTTAGATAGGGTCATTCTCACTTCCCCTCGGCTTGTTCTTATTTTTCCCGATTGATATATTTTTACTGTCTTAAACGGTCGGAAATATGCCACGCAACAAATCCCAATTCATCCTTCGCCCATCTAGCACTGCTGTTGAATCGCTTTTCGAGTCTTAGCCGGCGCGTAAGTTGCACCTTCGTTGACCCAATCCCTCTGGCACTTCGAACCTACCCGTTTGGTTTCGTAATGCACCCACTAAAAAGGCAAACAAAATGCGCGAAATGCTCGATGAAAAACTGAAGCGGTTCGAAGAACTCGAACAACAGCTAAGCGACCCGGAAGTCCAATCCAATTCCTCCAAAATGGCAGCAGTCGCCCGGGAGCATGGATCCCTTGCGAAACTTGCAACAAGGTATCGACGATTTACCGATCTCCTTGGTGAGATTGAGGAACTTCGGGAGATGGCAGGTTCCAGTGATCTCGAAGAACGAGAAATGGCTGAAGAAGAACTCAAGACCACCCTTGAAACTCGCGAAACGTATTGGGATGAGTTGCTAGAAATGACAATTGGCGGTGAGGATGCCAACCGCTCTCGCTGTGTTATGGAAATCCGCGCAGGGACCGGTGGCGATGAAGCTGCCTTGTTCGCCCGCAACCTCTACGAGATGTACAGTAAGCACTGCGAAGTAAAGGGCTGGAAATTTTCTGCCCTTGAATCAAGCACCACAGAACTGGGTGGCTTCAAGGAAGTCACCATTTCTATTGAAGGGGAAGGGTGTTATCGAGAACTTCAGTATGAAAGTGGTGGCCACCGTGTCCAACGTGTACCTGACACGGAAACGAAAGGCCGCGTTCACACCTCAGCGGCCACCGTCGCTGTGCTTCCGGAACCCGAAGATGTTGAAATCGAATTAAAACCAGAAGACTATACTGTAGAAAGATATGCAGCCAGTAGCGGCCCCGGCGGACAGCATGTTAACAAAACCGCTTCAGCAGTGAGAATCACGCACCACGAAACTGGAGTTGTTGTAAAGTGTTTTGAAGAACGTTCTCAACATAAAAATCTTGCCAAAGGAATGCGTATTTTAAAATCGAAGCTATACGACCACCTTCAGCAACAAGAAAATCAACAACGAGCCGACCAGCGAAAAAGTCTTGTCGGTTCCGGAGATCGTAGCCAGCGAATCCGCACATACAACTTCCCGGAGAACAGAGTCAGCGATCATCGGATTAATTTGACTCTCTATAAACTTGACCAGATCATCTCAGGTTCCGTGCAATTTTTGACGGACGCACTGATCGATCACGATCGACAAACATTACGATCGTCGATGTCTCTAGAATAATCGCGGAAGCCCAGCCGTCGTGACGGCGACCACATTTTCGAATGAAACAAGCATGCCCGATA
>JAAHTH010001055.1_pt1 | contig 24984 bp, 11 predicted proteins | sample 6116091 | NCBI WGS metagenome assembly JAAHTH01 (sample SAMN13939990, study PRJNA603662) | sponge metagenome | isolation source: marine sponge | host: Mycale hentscheli | place: New Zealand | collected 2006
TTTTGTTGATATTCTTCTAAGTTACCTGTAAATAATTTTAATGGATTAAATGGATCACCTCCATCTTGCATGTTTTGTAATATATTAGCTTGCACACTTTTTGGTAATGCTTTAAAGCCTGGATTATTAGTACCACCATTTTTCATATAGTAACCAGTCACCCTATCGGCATCACTGCCAAACAAACCAGTATTAATATCAGGACCTTTACCTTTTTTAAATTGTGGATCTGTTTTAGTAGCATATGCATTATCAGCAATTATATTTTCACGTGCATCTACATAACCGCTATCATCAGCATCTTCCTTAAAATCATTTATGTTAGAAATAATACCAATACCTTTTCCAGCTATATCTTCAAAAGCTCTCATTGCATTACTATTATACCCTCTCTTTAAAGCTCCAAATACACCACCAGTATCAACATCTACAGAACCAAAATCCACTTTATCAAATAATGAATCAGCATCTAATTCTGCATCTGCAAGTAATTGCTGGCTATTAACCTGTGTTTCTGACTCTAAAGGTGTATCACCTAGTCCAGGAAACCTTTGTTGTAATTGTGCATCTGCTACAACTTGTGTATCTGCCATGTAATCCGTCTGCAGTTGATTTTGTACTATATCTTCTATATTAAACATATTAGAATTAAGTGAAGAACCACCAAATTGTTTTGAATCTTCACTACCAATTTTCTTTTTAAGTGCATCATATACACCTTGAGCTGTAGTACTTAAACCACTTATATTTTTATTGAGCCAATCTTTTCCTTGTTCAACTACATTATCAATTGTATTATTTATTTCTGATTGATTAGTTTTTATATTTGGTGTAGGCAAATTAGATATGGCACCTTCTACAGTAGGGTTTTCCTTTTGATATTGAGTTAACCAATTTTTAAAATTATTTATATTTTCCTCACCTAAATCTAAGTTTAATGTATAGTCAGCATCAGCATATTTTTGTGCTTTGTTAGCAATTGTTTTATTTTTAAGATCTCTTAATGATCCATCTTTAAGTCCATCGTTATCTTTATCTTGTCCACTAAATAATGTTGTTCCAAAATCTACTACTGAATTTACTAAAGAAGCTGGACTAAATCTTTTACCACTATGAAATGCTGAAGGATTAATATAAAAAGGATTTTGAACTAAACCATCATCTTTATCATTTACTACATCTTGACCACCATATAAAATATTACCTTCTAAATCTTTTACGGTAGTATTGTTTTTATTAGCAAATTCATATGCTGAATCAATCATTTCATTTCCTGTCTGTGCTTTAGGTGCATCATGAGTATAACCAGCTTCTTTAAGTCTAAGATGTGTTTCCATATCTTTAGCTCTAATCTTCCTATCACCTTTATACATAAAGTGTGGCTCAAACTTTTTCTGTTCTCCCCCTTCTTCTTTTTTCCACCCAGCAGCATTTTTTGCAAAATTAGCCATCTTTACTATTCTAGTAGGATATCTATCTTTATTAGCCATAACCTTCCTAGCCGCTTCCTGAACACTCATACCACGTGCCTTAGCCCATGCTGTAAACTTACCTTCATTTTCAGGTTTAATCTCTATGCCTGACTTAGCCATTTCAATAGGATCTATATTTACATTTAATCCTTGTTGATCTTCTTGTATTTCTTGTTGTCTTGCTAACTGCTGAGGATCTTGATTTATTTGTTGTGCAGTAGGATCTGCTGGTTGTTGTTGTTCTTGAATGTTTTGAAACAAAACTTGTAAGTCATTTTCTTGATAACCCAAAGACATAAGTGCTTGTACAATAGTGTTTTGATCTACTTCTTGTTGCATTAAACCCATTACAACTTCTTCTGGTTTTCCACCTTGTTCAATAGACTCTTTAAAAAATACACTAACTTGTTGAATAGCTGGATCAACCTGTGGTTGCTGTTGCATACCGGGTTGATTAGGAATCATCTGTCCACCTTGCTGTTTTACACTTATTTTGTTTAAGTTCATTTCACCTATATTATATTATTAATATACAAATTATCTAAGAGATTTGCTAATCTTTAAAGGTTTAAGAATTAGCAATAACATTAGTAGCAATATAATTAGCTACACCCATTCCACGCTCTTTTGCATCTTTATAATGCATTCTGTTTAGTTTATCAAATATATTTTTTGCAGTTTCACTATCATCAAGACCATTAATATAATTCATATAAATAGTATATGGGTTTGTAGTTGAACCACCTTCTTGTTTAAATCTTGGATCAAGTATATACTCTCTACCTTTGTTATATGATCCTTCTCTCTGTCTCATAGATTCAGTACATGAAGAGCATCCTCCATCTTGTCTTTTAGGTAATGTTTTAATCTTACCGTTCTTAGTTCTAGCATATCTATTTGTCTCTGTTTCCATGCTAGGAATAAGTGTACCTGAATATGATTTACCTTTCCAATTCCAACTAGTTGAACCACCTTCTTTAAAACCTAGTTTATTTTTCCACCAACCTGGTATATTTTTTACACCTTCAAGAGATACATCAAAGGGATTATTAGGTTTTATATATTGTTCATTTAATGCTTCTAGTGCAGCTGGTATTGTTCCTTCAGGAATACTTTCATACATATTAACAACATCTCTTTTAATCTTATCTATATTGTTTCTTGCCATTTGCTCTCTACCTTTACCAACGTCAACAAATGGATTAAAATTAGCATTAAATAATGATGTTAAGTCTCTAAATGACCTATCTCCAATCTTACTAAGATCTCCATCATCCTTAAGTATTTTTAATGCTGTAGGATTCTGAAGTATACTTTCTAATGTATTATTTATGTCATCTCTATTTAAACTATCTAAATAATTAGTAAGTACATCAATAGTTCCAGCATTAACATTTTCTCCTAAATTATCTTTAACTAAATTTCTTAATCCTTCTTCTCTACTAGTTCTATATCCTGTACTGCTTCCCGGTACTATAAAATCATTATATTTTGATAAGATACCATCCATAACTAAATTTGGATCTGTTATACCCGCTTGAGTATTTTCTGGTGAATTGGGATCCATACCTAATCCCATACATACACCAGTAGCACAATTAGAATCTATAAAATCATAATCGTAGATATCATCATCTTTTATTGATAAAGGTAACTTCCTTACACTTAATCCACTCTTATTATGTTCTTTTCCTTTGTTTGTTCCTGTAAATAATTGGGCTTTAGTTATAAAATTTTTAACTTCACTTTCTGATAAATCAAGATCTACTGTTCTTACATCATCTTGTTGCTCATAATCTCTTTGTGTAACTCTTTTATTACCAGGACCGGCCCATCTATTTATATAACCTGCAAGATCAGTACCTGAAATTTTATTTACTTGTTTTCCTGTTTTTTTATCAACCAACACGGATTCAATATGACCTGGACTAAATTTTTTGCTACCATATGGATATTGTATAACTCTTACATTATATTTTGATAAATCTAATCCATCAATTTGTTTCTCTAAAGATGGAGGTAAAGATCTTTTAGAAGAAGTTTCATCACCATCTTGAGCCATTGGTATTTCAAGTACTTGATCTCCCGGAAAACTATAATTTGTACCAGGTATCATTATTTCTTTATTACCTAAATTATCTATACCAAGTAAAGGACCTTTTCTTAAAGGGGTGCCATCATTTTCACTCATACTAATATTACCTGACTCAATAAGATTAACTGAATTGTTTTTATCAGGGCTATCATATCTATATCCCTCCACAGAAACAACCCCTGTAACATATGTTATTTCTTGATTGGGTCCTCCAGGTAATCCACGGCTTGTTATGTAATTAAAATCTTTAGTCATTATCTCATTGATAATTGTAGTTTAGTATTATTAAGTCTTAATAGCATTTTTCTGTTTGATGATACATTTTTTCTAAGTATAACGTGATTAGAGTAATGTCTAAACTTCTTACGTTGTGTAGGAGGTTTTTGATAATTTAAATTAATAGGATTTAAAGGTCTTACATAACCATTACAATCTGTATTAAAAATAGATTGTTCTGCATTAGTAAACTCACCTCTATCATTTGTAATATCCCAAAACTGATTAAACCTAAATTTATGTTCTACTTTTGAAACTTCTATATCAATAGTATTGGAACCTATAGCAGGGTATTGTAAATTACCCCAAGGGTTATTAAACTCAGCAATATTTAAACTTAATAATCCTGATGTTTGATCATTATTATATACAATGGCTGCATCAAAATTAAAGTCTAAATCTTCCCATTTGTCTCCACCACACATATTATATTGAGGATCTCCTTTATATACATAGGTTTCTAATTGATATTCAAAACTTCTTACTGTATTAACTGCTTGACCTGTATTAGATATTAAATCTATTTCCCAAGGATAATCAGTGTCATAAAAATTAGCAAATGAATCACATCTAAAATTATGTCTCCAAAATGCTCCTACTTCAAAATTTGCTGGAGTAGATTCATAACTAAAATAATTACATAATCTGGGATCTGCTTGCGGAGCATTAGCATCAACCATTTGATAAATTAGTGGTGCAGTATCTGGACAAGTTCCTGTCTCAGTAACAACAGAACCTGGTACTGTACTTGTAGGACATTGACAACTAACTTTTCTACAAATTGGTGGTGTAATATCATCACATACACCTGTACTTTCAGTATAAGCAGTTGTTGTAGGATTTTGAAATACTTTAGTATAACCTGCTGGACAATCACAAACAAATGGTGTACCACATATATTTGCCGTTAATTCATTTGCAACAACATCCCAATTAGTAATAGGATAACTTGCATCAATAGTTGATTGAATTCCATACATATATGCATTTGTAGTTACCCCCACTGTCCCTGATGTAATTGTTATATCATTAAGAAGTTCATTAGTTTGACAAGCAATTTGATTCATTACAGGACTATCTGGATCATTATTGGGGTATGGTGAATTTATACCACAGAATAATGCATACATATACTCGTTACTTTGTCCTGTACCTTGTGCAGATGCATTTGGTGATTGTAAATTACATTGATTTCCTGGTGTACCTCCTGTATCTGTTACTGTAACAACTACCCTTCTATATGTTGCATCACTAGATCTTGCCGGATATTGAGCTGAATAAGATGAATTTACAGTGTCTGAAGCTAAAGTTAGGCCTGCTTGCATTCCTTCAGGAATATCTGTACCACCACCCGTCCAATTATTTAAGAAAAAACTTTCAACATTATCTACTCCATTTTGACCTATTAAATTTGTACTACCCATACTGTGAGGTGAAATATAACCTGCTGGATTAGTAGTACCTGGACCTGAGTTATCCCAATTTCGTACTCTAAACTGAGCGCCTCCTCCATCATCAGACCATACTGCAAATCCCATTTGCATGGTTCCAGTACTTATTGCATTTTGTATATCTGCATTACCAACAAAAGACTTTATCCATTCTAACTGTGCATAAGCTCTATCATTAGTATCTGTTGGATCTCCTGTGCTTCCTGATACATCAACTGTAATTACTATATCAATTAAACATGCTGCAGCACCACCTGTTGTATCTGATCCTATATTTTCTACTGTAACTGTAGATGGTATTGTTTCATTAATACCTCTTTCACATAAACCATTTGTAGGATTATAATTAAATCCTGGTGGACATTGTGGATCTGTTACTGTAGTTTTGTTAGTAGTGAAAAAGTGATTAATACTAGGTAAAGCTAATTGTGGATGCCAATCATGAAAAGATATCCATGCTTTTACTTTTGGATCATAACTTATAGTCCATGAGCAATCATCAAAATATAATGGATCACCTATATCAACTGGAATAGATATACCTAAACTTGTTACAATTTCTACTGGTTTAGTATCTCTATCTGTGAATGTTGCACCTGCTATAAACTCCGGCTTAAGTTGATAGTCTTTCTTCATAAAATATACAACATCATCAACAGAATCATACATTGCTTGACAACCTACACCATGTACAGGATTATCTGTCCAAACAGAAGTTTCTGAATTTGCAAATTGTTTTATAAATCTAGATGGTAAATATTTTGCAAACCACCATTTCATTCCCGCATTTGATATTGGCACTAACCCTTTACCTCCATATTGAAATATTTTACCTTGTTGCTGTGATATAAAAAATAATCCTATAGGTGAATTTATTACACCTCTTATACTTTCACATGATCCATATTCATTTGATATATCAGCATTAGCAACATTTTGGAATGGTTGACTAAATAATTTACCATCTCCAATAGTTACATTATTATTTGAACCTAATTTTAGTGTATCTACTCCATTAAATAATTGAGGAGATAAATGTGGGAAAAATATTAATGCTCCATTCTTACTAATAGGTTTAATAACACTTACATCATTTTTAAAATCTTTGTAATTAAAGTTTAAGAAAACTCTCCAGAAATCTTTTCTTTCTTCATCTTGTGCTTGTAATGAATATATTAATCTTTTTGGATATGAAGTAAAACATGTTTCAGAAACTAATGGATCATAATATAATGGTTGAACTTCACCAAATGAGCCTAACTGTGTTGGAAATTTACCTGGACTTAATGACTCATCATATTTAAAGAAATTATCTTTCTTTTCTATTTGAGCATGAAACAATTCATCTATATCATTATAATCATATGTGCTATAAAATCTTTTTGAAGGCTCATCTTCATAATCTCTTTGTGATAAATTTATTTCTGACTCAACAAAAAAATCAGTAATTCCGTTAACATGCGTATACATATATGCAAATTCCATTGCAAATGAAGGATTTGGATCACTAGCATTACCAAATATTTGAGATAAAGCAGAGCTGCATGAATCATTCCCTCTATCTAAATAATATAAATCACCTGGATATTTATTATCAACTGCATTTTCTGATGCAAATCCAAAAGTAACTATTTCTCCAGCTAAAACGCTCATGTCAAACCTTTGAGAATTAAGCCAAAATCTTGGGTATGGTATATTAACATATAATGAATAATCATATGTATACCCATCTGGTTGACCCATTAAATAATCTGTAAATATTGGCATAATACATTTTTCTGTATATCTACCTATAAATGTATCTCCTGAAAAAATAGGTTTACTTTTATATAAAAACTGATCAGGTTTAGTAGGATCTAATAACTCCACACAACCTCTCATTTGTACTTGCTTTATACCTGCAAGTTGACCATATTGATTATCAAAATTAAACTTAAGTGCACCGTAATGAGCTGATATAGTAGTTTTTCTATTTGCCCTTGGATCTAATAAATAACTATCAGAAAACTGATTTACTGATGTGGTTGAATACTCGCCTTGAGGATTCAAAAATAAATTCATATCTCCACCTATTGCGTATCTTGATGTATCTTCTACAATAGGATCCTTTATTGGTTTATCTAAACTAACAGCAACTGTTGTAGGTCTAAATAAATTATTTATTTTAAATTGACCCTCATCAAATGTTTGAAATGATTGACCTATATAATTTGATGCATTATTTTTAATTCTCCACAATCCATTTGTTTGATTATTAAAATCTGTAAATTGCCCATATGAATTAAACTTCCAAGTAAAAGATGAATAATTAACAAAATTATACATTAAGTCAATTATTTCATTCCCACCTACTGCTATATTAGTTTGTGATGTTATTAACCCAGTTATAGCTTTAGCAAATAAGGGTAAGTTAGACATAGATGTGTCTTTATTTTTGGTTGTATTTAATTGTGAACCAACTACACCAGGTGCAGCAGCTGTATTAGTACCTGCAATTGTTAAAGCTTTTTCTAAACCATATTTAACTGTACCACCTGTATATATATCATCTAAACCGCCTAATGTATCATAAAGTACATCTAAAGCAATTTGAGAAAGCGTAGTTGCATTATTAGCTATTTGACCAGCAGTAATATATCCGGGCAAAAGTGCTGGTGTTGTTGTAGGTCCAGAAGAAACACCAACAAGGGCACCAACAGCACCAGCACTATCATAATGTGCATAAGGCATTGTTGTTTCTTTTGCCTCTGTTCCTCTAATTTGATGTAGTGCATAACCAAGCCCCATTATAGAAGCTAATAATCCTGAACTACCTCTTAATAATTTAAATTGAGGGTGATCTTCTGAAGGTTTAAAGTAACCAGATGAGTTACCACTTAACTGCCCGTAAAGTTTAGTTTCAGATGCATTTAAAAATGGCTGAGTAAACATTAAGTCTGGTGAATGAAATGTAAATACTTTTCTTGAAAATCCGCTTGGCTCACCGTTAACATCAGGCCTATCACCTAATGCACGGTATGTTGTAAGGGATTGTTCAAAATTATCACAGCCATCTGTTCTTTTTAATGATCCACCATTTAACCCATCATGAAAATATACATCTGGTCTTAAATCATTGTAAGGATAGTTAGGATATAATCCTTGTACATTTCCACCTATTAAATTTTCAGAATTAGGTACAGTATATTTTCTCATATTTTTAAATATACCTTTACCTAATATTGATTTAGCACCTAATCTTGAACCTCTTAATATTTCGTATCCTACAACATTTTCAATATAAGTTCCATCATTATATTTTGGACGGCCAATGTTTTCAAATTCAACACCAAGTATGTTAATTTCATCACCTAATGTACTTGTTAAATGTAATGGAGAAGATGCACCTCCAATAGATTCATCTGGCATTTTATGATGTCTAATTGGCTTACCACATAAATCTCCCCAAATATCAGGTTTGTTACTAGGATATAATTCTGTAGATTCCCAGTATCCCATTTCTCCTCTTGCAATAACTCTAGTGCCATCTTCTAAAAATTCTGCAATATTTTGTTGTGTTATACCTGCTGTATTATAAACTTTATATAGTGGATCACCATCAATATCTAATACATTATCTCCAAAAATAACATCATTCTCTAAATATGTATTACCATTATCTGTAGTATAGTTACGTGGAGCTCTACCAGGTATATGATAAGATGAAGATCTTTCACCAGTATTATATATCCATCTTATAAAAAAAGCGTATTGTTCATCTCTCAAAAAATTAAATCTATTCCCACCTTTTGAGTAATAGTTTGAAGGTACTGAATTGATAACCCAGTTAACTTTTATTTCATTTGCTATAGGTTGATAGTTAAAATCAAATTGTTCAGTTGGCCCTTGTCTGAGTAACCAATCATTTACTACAAACATTGACTCTGATTTTTCATAAGCAGGACTACGCAATGGTATATTCTCTAAATTTATAGATACTAATGCCGGGTCAATAAAATCAATATTTATATCTTTTTGTTGTGTACTATAAAAACCTATTCTTTTTGCTGATGTTTGACCTTGATTTCTTCTTAATAATACTAATTCAAAATATTCATAATCTTCATCTAAATTAGATAATGAAATATTTAATGAACTATTACCACCATTATGACTCCATAATGTTTGTATATTTGATACACCAATATAATCAGTTACAGGTTGTTCATTTTCTGTATACGCAACAAACACTTGATATGCTCCATTAGGAAGCAATCCTCCATCAATAGATTTATCTAATTTAATACAAGGCGTATCTAACAAAGGTGCTAGCCTAATTTGTTCACAGTCTAATTTTTTTGGTTCTATATCTTCATATCTAACACATGAATCACCATCAATGTCTGGTCCAGATACCTGGATTTGTTTATATGGTATATTGTCTATATTTAATGCTCTTGATGGGTTATTACCATCATCCCAATATACTTCCCACGTACAGTCAAAATTTTCTTTGGCAGCCCCCGTTATTAAATATTTCCTATTAAAGTTTAAACACGGATCATTTACTAATGTAGTATATTTACATTCACTATCATCAAATGTGCCTATTTCACTATTTGTATCATCTGTAGAGTATACAATCCATTCATCACCATATCTATGTATTGCACCAATAATTGTATAAGGTATAACACCACATAGTAAATTTGATGGTTCATTACCTATCACACCTAAGTCACCATCTTCTGAATTGTTTACAACATTACGTGCATGCCACCATGATTGGTTATTTTCCAATGATGGTGTAATATCCTTATTCATCCCTTTAATAAAGGAATTTGTTTGTATAGATGAACTGTTTTGTGATCTAGGTTGTCTACTAGATCTGCTACGGTTACTATTAGAAGAAGATGTTCTCTTTTTTGCCATAATAGATTACGTATTTAACAGGTTGGACATGAAGCTGAGTCTGATGAGCTAGCAACTGCGTTTGGGGCTGATACTATTTTTGGTTGTATAGGTGCATAACTTAAAAACATATTATAATAATTATGATATTGTGCTCTTCTATTCATAGTCCACACTTTTCTCATTTCTTTGAAATCTGGAGTATTAACAAATGTAAGTGCATTATTTCTTGCTCCTCTTAATCTACCCTCAATTAAATTTAATTGCTGAGAAACGTTTTCTCCTTGCCAAACCATATTTTCTAATATTCTTTGTTTAACAGCATACTCATAATATTCATTACAATATGGATGATCTAAAACTAATAAATCACCTGCATTATCTTCCATTGCTCCTTGATAACTTAAATATACTTTTCCTGTTTTAAATGTTGTAATTAAATATCCATCTCTTACTTCTGCAATATCTAATGCTTGAGCACCTAAACTAGGACAATAACATACTGAATCATTTACATCTTGTATTCGCAATTGTGTCCAATGATCAAAGCATCTATATTGATCAGGACCTATTCTTTGAACTAACTGATAGCTTTTCTTATCATCACATGTTTTAATAACACATACATCTTTGCATGTATCATCTTTACTACAAGGAGACATTTCTCCTGGAGCAGGTACATATGGAACATCATTAAAGGTTTCTACATGAGTTCCTGAAGGCATAGATGCATTAACTTTATAACTACCACACCTAAATGCATAATTAATATATTTAAAATCTACAGGCAATTGACCACGTCCATGTTCAATATCTACTATAACTTGTTTTGTTCTATGTATTTTTAAACCCAAATCATAATTAACTCTTTGTGCAACTTTAATTAATTGTTGAGGTTCAATCATACCTTCAAGTGCATATGTTGAAAAGTCAATAGATACATCATCCATTAACTGACTAAATGTTCTATATTTTTGTGATACTCCCATTATTGTCTATTTATGTTACGTTTGTTATCAGAATCTTCTGATGGTATTTGCATTGTATTAGACATTGTTGCAACAACTTGACTTTCTATTTCTGCAAATAATGCTTCTGGAATAAATATTTGTTGTTCATATCTAGGTGTACAATCATTTTCTGTATCACAATCCCATTTTGTTATATCTGAATCAAATACGCCTTCTACTTTAATAGCATCCCATTCTATATTTGGACAATATATATAACCATCCAACCACCAAAAATATAATGTTTTATTATATTTGAAAGTAGTTGTTTTAGTCATTGATGTAAATGTTCCAGGTTGTGTAGCTTGTAATTCTTGAGATCCATCAATTGAGCTTATAGTACGTATAAGAGGACCCCAATAACCTTCAAACATTGATGGTAGTTTAGATTTTGTACGTTTAATTGTACAACCACTTTGAATACCTGCACAGTGTGCTTCTACTTTATCTACCTCAATTAATTCTACATAAGGTAATGTTTTCCATACTGAATTAAATTTTATAAGTTTATTTGCATAGTCTTGTCTCCTCATTAAAAACTGAGCATACTTTTCTATTAAACTATATATATATCTATCAGTAACAAAAGCATCTTGAACTTCAGCTTTGACTTGACCTCTAATTCTAGATATTGTTTCTGCTATTGTCATTTTTTTTATTTTTCAAATTCATTATAATACTTTAATGCTTTATTGGTCTCCTCAAAGTTTTCATCATATAAATGAGCAACTCTGTATTTATTTTTCATTACTACATATTTTGTCCAATTGGTTGGGTATAGTTTAGCAACAGACCTTTTAAAATCTCTACATGCTACAAAACGCCATAGTTCTCTATTTTTGAATCTATATTTTGTAGAATAATTTGTATAAAATATCTTTCCTAAATTACCATCTGTTTCCCAATTTTTATTTTGTAATACTTTACCATATTGTTTTGATAATGCATAATCTGTATTAACTGACTTAGATGGTTTACAGGTTCCTATAAATAAGAAACCAAGTGAGTCAGGTAATTCTACACCATCTCTATTTTCTATAACAGTATTCCAAATTTTAACATTATATAATTTTATAATCTTTTTTAATTTGACATTATCAATATCAGAGTACATAGGTTTTTTATCCTTAAACTCTCTTATTGTTTCTTCATTCAATAAACCCAATCTTTTTTCTCTATATCTTGGAGCATTAAGATTAGGCTTTTTAAAATTATTAATCATATGTCTACATTTATAATTTACAAAAAAAACCCCACTAAATGAAATTTAACAGGAGTCTTTATAATACTTGATGTGCAAATTCTGCTATATTACCTAAAGATGGGTGTTGAAGCTCTAATTTTCCTGACCTTCTATTGCCTACATATTTATTAGAATAATGGTAATAATCAGTTTTTCCTAAACTAGGCAGTGTTTTTTCTATAAAACCAGCTGTCTCATTAGATGTCATATATTCTACTTTTCTATCCGTATGTATATGACCTTTAAATAAAGTTCTGTTTATTGTTTCTCCCCATTCTCTGGGATATTCACTTGCATAAATTAATGGATTATTTTTACTTCTTTTATCTCCATGTTCAAATGCATTAAAATTATTATGCCACACATGTACTTTTCTTTCTTCATATTTTATATCCCAAATAATTTCATCACTTTTAATTGACTGAGATAATGCATGAACTAAATGAAATGAAGATAACCTATCATGATTACCAGGGACATAAACTATAACTAGTTCTTTACAAAAACGTTTTATATATCCAATGGCCCAATGCATTGCGTCAAAGGCCTGTATATATGCCTCTGTAGCTGTCATACAGTTATCCAATGGTGTGCCTGATGTAGTTGTACCATCAAAGGTATCCATGTTTATTAAATCACCTCCAATTACAAAAAACATTTTTTCAATATAATGAGATGGTGTTGCTCTTGATAATAAATTTATAATAGTTTTTTCAAAGTCATCATCTATAGTATCATTACCTTGTTTACCAAAATGAATATCTTGTAAAGACATTACACCACAAACCACTTCACCTTTATTCTGTAAATTTGTTTTAGGTAAATCATATGTTTTAGGTTTCCAATTTTTAAGAAGATCTTCAAAATGTTTTTCTTCTAGATTTTTTATTTGTGAAACTAAAGCAGATACCCTCCAATGGTCACCCATTTGTTTATTCCAATATTGTGATAACTTCCATTTATTTGTATCTATCTTTAATAATGAAATTATTTCTTCAGCACTTTTGGGTTCATAATCAAATGTTCCTGATATTTTACCTTCACCTTTTTCTAAATCAATTGATTCAACTAATTGAGAATTTTCAGCAGCATTTTTAAAAAATCTACTTTTCTTTTTTTCCTTCTTTCTTTCTTTTAATATTTGTTTTTTTATTTTAACATATTCTTCTTCAGAAACGCCTATTCTTTCAGCACTAATACGTGGATTTTTTTTCCACCTCAATGATTCTAATATTCTTTGTTTTAAGTAATTTGACATAAAAAAATTTTTGTGGTTGTTGTAAAAATACGTATAATTAATTTAAAGTAAATAAATTTTATAAAAAAAGAGACTGAGTCACCCCAGTCTCTCCCAACGTTTGTAGTAGAAAAACCAACAAACCACCACTTGTTGTTTCTTTTAAGCTGCTAAAGTAGAAAATAATATTTCTATTGGTTTACAACTAGCACTATTACCATTATCAACTACTTTGACTTTATATGCAGTTGATGCTGTTAAATTAGTTATTTTAAAATTATTTATTGTAGTTACTATTGGTGTAGAGTTTTGAAGCACCCAACCTCCTGGTGCAATTTGAGTATCAATATAAATATTTACACCTGTACTAGAACTCCATATACCATTCCATAATACTTCTGCAGAATCTTTAGTAATAGTTCCTGCATATACATTATATGGATCATGTTGTAAATCAGAAGAAGTACATGCACCTAATCCATTTGATAATATCATAGCATATTTTTGTATAATAGAATCTAATCTTTCACCAGAAGTTATAACTATTTGACTACCGGTTGCACCAATTTGAAAAGATGTGCCTGTATAACTAACACATGATGCACTTTGTATATCATCGCACCTCTCACTACCTACACTACAATCAGTATAAGTACATGGATTAGTTAATGCTGTATCAGCACAGCTACATTTTTGACTACATTTTGTACAATTACATGCCATTTTTTTTATTTTTTATTTTATTAAGTACAAGCTGCTAGTATTTGACTATTTATAGTTGCAGTGCTAAATGTGTTATTAAACGCTCCACCTGTTTGAGTAGCTAAATATCTCCATGGGAATACTGCAGCTTGACCTGGAGGTGTGTAAGTTAAGTCAACACCAGGACCTAAAATAAATATTTTAACTCCTTGAGTTAAAGCTTGTGTTGCTAATGTTTGAATAAATGTCCAATCATTTGCATCAAATGCTCCATCATCACCACCTGGTAAAGCATCTGTACCAACAATAATATATTTAGCAACATTAGCTCTCCATGCATTAGCAAAGCTATTATTTAATACTCTATTAATAGCTTGGTCTGTACATTCTGGTAAAGTAGCACCGCCAGCACCCATTTGTACACATGTTCCTGTTCCACCACCATTTAATAAATTTAATGCTGTTGTTGCAGTTGTTGCATTATTATCTTGGAACATTTCCCAAGCAGTAATATATAATTGATGATTAGCATTACCTGGGTAATTTAATCTTTGTGCTGCTGGTAAACTTGTATATTCTGTACAAGCATTATATGATGGTACAACAGTAGGAGAAATACTCTCATCTGCTGTAACAACAGCCAGCCTATAATTATTTGCTCCAGATGAAGTAGATATAGTATTAATTAATGATGCAAAACCAGCTTGTAATGCAGTTATAGATGTAGCCATTGAGAATGAATAATCCATAATGAAAGCTACATCCATACCATCATCACATCCTGCAGCTGCACTGCTTGTGCTAAATGCTTGTTGTGTTGAAGTACAAACTTGTGTTGCTCCATTAAATTGTACAGTTAATCTTACAGTATATGCTGTACCAGGAGTTAATCCAGTTAGTGTTCTTGACTCACTAGCTGTTGGATTAGTTACTTGAGCTGTTGCTACTACTACATTTGAACCGTCTATAATATCAATTGTGTAAATAGCTGTTGTGCCTAATAAATTACTAAAAGTTACAGTCACTTCTGTTGATGTTATAGCTGATGTAACTGGTGTTGAACAAGGTACTAGACCTGTAATTACACTGCTTTGATTATTTGAACATGTGTCTGTACCATCTACAAAACTATAATTAACAGTTACACTAAGATCTTGTGCAGTATTTAATGCACCGGTACTAAATAAATATCCAGCTGCATTATTTTGTAAAGATGTTACACTTACTGTAGTAGATAATGAAGTTCCCGTTACATCTGTTAAAGTTATTAATGTATATCCTGATGCATCTGTAAAAGTTGATGGTATACTTGAACCTATAAAATTAAATAAAATACCATTAATTAAACCGCTAGAGGCAAAAGAATTGCTTGTTGTATAATTATATACTATTGCATCACAACCACCAGGACAACAATTTGTTTGAATAGATGCAACTGCTGTATATAGATCATCAATAACTACCCATGCATTTTGAACAGACTGTGCTAATGTTGATGCACTATTATTCCATCCACTTATACTACCATATGATACACTTGAATCTGTTAAGCTATTACTTGAACCTGTAATTACACTTTGATTTATTGCTAAATTAATTGCAGATGGTAAACCTACTGCAGTTTGTAATGAACAAAATGCAGTTTCTAATGCAAGTACTACTACTGATACATTAGTTAATTGACCAACATTGCTTACACAAGTTGGTATAATTTGTGCCTCTACAACACCACCACTACATGGTAATACGCAAGCTTCTAAAACATCTATTCTTGTATCTAAACTAGTTAGTGTAGTATTAATAGTATTTATGCTTGCTAAATTTGTACATACTTGATTTGCTATAAGCGTAGCAAAAGCATCTAAACGTAATTCAGTTACAGGATTACCACTTGCATCATTATATTGTAAACAAGCTGGTAATACCATCATAGGTAGCGTAGTAGTAGTACCACCACTTGATGATGCATTTGCACAAATTTGAGTAACCATAGCCTGAAGTACAGGAACTAAAGTTGTAGGTGTTTGACCTTGTATATTTAAACAACTTAAATCTAATCCTGTTAAACTTGGATTAGCTGTTACTCCATCTGTAATTATTTGACATACCTTATCCCCAATCTTTTTAGTTACCTCACTGATTGTGTCTCCACTGCATAGGTCTATACATGCAATATCCGGTCCTTGCCATATTACACAATTGGATGATATATTATCACACCCATTAGTGTTTATACTTGAATTAGTTGGGATCATAAATATTTTTTTAAATTATAAAGTACTAATTGGTTAAAGACTGTACAATTATAATATACAAAAATTTTTAAAAGCAAACAAGAAGTCTGCTCTTAAAAATTTTTAAGATTATTTATGTAAGAGAAAAAGTTTAAGCTTGTTCTTCTTCTATTTCTTTGATATTACCTGTAGCTAAATCTACATTAACTTTACCATATTTTTCTTCTAATGTATTTGCATTAGCAGACCATTCTTCTTGCACTTGAACATGTTTAGTTAAAAGTTGAGATTTTACTACTTCAGCATTACCAATTTGTGCAAGTATATTAGTAATTTCTTTTTGTAATTTTGTAAGAGTTTCTAATTCTGCTTTAGAAATCTTATTTGGTTTTTTTGCTTTTGCTGCCATTTTTAAAATTTTATATTAATTATATATATAGACAAATATAATAAAATAACTTTAATACTAAAAAAAAATAATACTATTCTGTATAAGTAAACTTTAAAACTTCATATTCTTGTTTAGCTAAATCAGTTACTTCATTTATACAAGCTTCTGTTAATTGATCTGAATAAGGCTTAGTCCATTCTATTACTTGAGCTTTAAACTCAGGTGTGTCTGCCCATTCAATAAAATTATCTTTATCAAAAGGTATATATTGCACTCCATTCATATTATGTGTATATGTACCATCCGTTGCTGAAACATCAAAGCTAATAGATGTAATAACGTGATCTTTTCCTTCTAAAGACTTTTTAGCATCTATGTTTGTAATTTCTATTGTTGTTGTAATTGCCATAATTTATTAAGTTAAAGTTTGGTCTACGTTGTTTCTAAATATATCTAAATCTATTAATGAATATTCTACTGTAATATACCATGTTGGTTGGGTTGATAAAGTTGAATTCAACATTAATTTTACAGGTGCTCCTAAACCTCCTAAAGCTTCGTTTTGAGGATTACTAAGGCCATAAAGCTGGTGAGCGTTATAATACCAAGCTCCACTACCGTTTATAATAACAGTTCTTGCTACACCTCCTAAAATTGCATATACACCATTTTGTTGTTGCTGTACAAATTCAACAGGGTAAGTACTTGTTGACCACCCTTGACCTATAGTACTACCCGCTTTGTGAACAAATATATTTTTCACTATTAATACTTGATCATTATCTGGTGTTGGCGTTACATTAACTCCATTAGAAGAACCAGTACTTGTTGGCCAACCACCAGTTTCTATTTTAGTGGTATATAATCTTGTTGCCATTAATACTTTTCCAGTTGTTCCAAATCCAGCGGTGGATCTTAACAAACCAACGTTTGTTTCACCTCCCATATAATTACCAGCGTTAGATGGAGTATAATTACCCATCTTAACATAATATGGGCTTGAACCTGATACAAAAAAGTTTTGCTCTGTAGTTGCACCAATGTTTAGTTCATTTCTTGCTCTAAACGTACCATTAACATCAAATGCAGAACCAGGTGTTTCAGTTCTAAATCCAACTTTTCTACCAACAGGATCTATATATAGAGTAGAAGTACTAGCACCATCTGGTCCAAAATATGTTTCTCCATTACCTCTAATTTTAAATCTTTCATTAGAACCACTAGTTTGAATTTTAAATGAAGCATTTTCTTGATTTGTTATTGCAAAATTTCCAGTACCTCTATGAATAATTTCAGAAGATGTATTTGCACCACCATTACCTCTGATTATCCTTAATCCATAATCAGTGTAAGTAGCATCACCTACTAAATCCATATAAGCATAACCATTATTAGTTCTGCCTTTACCTAACTCTATAGTATATTCTGATGCATTAGCACTCCCTCCTAGTTGAAGAGTTTGTCCACTCCATAAAAAGTCTGCTTCTGAAGTTATACCAGTGCTTGAATTCCAAAATGCAACTCTACTTGATGCTCCAGTACCAGTTACAGTTCCACTTCCTGTCCCCGCTCCTATAAAAGCTCTAATAGCAGAAGGACTACTGCAGTATCTTGTATAGTTATCTGTACTATTATTAACTCTAAAGGCAATTGCTCCAGATATAGTACTTTGATTAGCGTAAGTAGCTCTAAACAATCTTGCAGCAATATCAGCAGAACTATTTCTATAAGCAATAGTATTTGCTGCATCACTAGTTGATGCGTTTGAAGTTACTGTGAACGTAGTGTTACCAGTTTGATTTGCAGTTGCATCCATTGAACCACTTAAACCAAGACCTGCAGTTCTACCATCTATTTGACCATTTCCAGGAGTTGATCCTGCATTATCATCAACATACTGTTTATTTGCAGCGTCATTACTATTAGTTGGAGTTTCAAGATTTATAATCTTATTAGTGTCCATATCTATTGAAGAATCTGGTTTCCCAAATCTATTCATAGGTATATCTTCTATTTGTACTTTTTCAACTTGATCATTAGCAATTCCAGGATTAGAGTCTGCCATAAGAATATATGGCGTATAAGGTGCAGTAGATATTGAGCTACCCCAAGCATTAGCACTAAAAATTAAATTGTCACTACCTGTACTATAGTCAACTAATAATCCTGTGCTTGATTGACTTAAACCAGCTCCTGCACCAACAGTTAATGTTCCAGATCCAGTAATTGTTCCTCCAGATATTCCATTTCCAGTTGCCACAGAAGTTACCGTACCAGAACCTAAACCTGATACAGCATTGTCAACATAAGTTTTGTTTGCTGCGTCAGTTCCAGAACTTACCGTATCTATACCTTGTATTCTTCCTGTTCCACCTAAAGTAATATCACCACCTGATACAGTTAGATCATCTTGAATAGTTACACCGTCATTAAGATATATAACGCTATTACCAGATTTTAATTGTAATTGTAAATTTACAGTTTCAACTAAACCACTTGTATGTAATTTTAAAACATCAGCGTCATTTGTTCCATGTATACTTACATAATCATCTGTAGCATTATCATCTGATGGTACTAAGTGTAATACACCTTCATTTGTTTCACTTGCACTACTTTCATGCATTACATACCCAGGGTCGTTAGAACCAGCTACTGTATCAAAATATATATATGATTTAGACGTATTCCCTGAAAAACTATCCGCTATAGGTGAAGTATTATTTTCATTATACAACCTCATTCTTTCACTACCACCTGCTGTATCTATAGCCAACTGATTTGTAAAAGTTTTTTCACCCGCTATAGTTTGTGTGCCTGAAGTTCTTACTACTGTACTGTCTACTGTTAATGTACCTGTTGAGGTAATAGTTCCTCCACTTAAGCCATCTCCAGTTGCTACAGATGTTACACCTGAACTTGAGCTTGTTCCTGCCCCTATAAGAGTTCTTACCTCTTCTGCACTGATACCAGTATTTAATGTTGGTGTGCTACCATTAGATAGAATAGCAGGAGTACCTGTATCATTAATAACACCTAAATTAGTTCTTGCTGCTGCAGCTGAACTTGCCCCTGTACCACCATTTGCTACAGATAAATCTGTACCTGACCAATCTGAATTATTAATAGAAAGTGTACCGCCCAATGTTAAATTACCAGAACTTGTTACAGTACCAGTAAGAGTAATTCCATTGACAGAACCTGTAGTACCAACACTAGTAACTGTACCTTGCGGATTACTAAATGATGTAGTTAAACTACCACCGTCTTGTTGCGTAAGGGTTAATGTTATTGTAGAAGAACCTGAATCAGTAAATCCTGTTATTTTGTTGTCATATGCATCAGACCATTGATCAGAAGTATTTCCATTAACTGTTAGTACATCACTTACAGAATTCCAAGTCATTTGACTATCACTTGTAATATTTGATGCGCTATTCCAAAAGGCTACTCTACCAGATGAACCACTACCTGTTACATTACCTACTTGAGAGTTGTCAATCTTAGTCCATGTTGTATTAGCAAATACAGCCCAATCCCCTATTGCCCAATCTGTAATGCCATCTAAGTTTGTGCTACCTGCAACAGATACTATATAATAGTCTCCCGATGTACCCGTACCACTTGATAAAGATGGTGAATTCGTACTTGCATTCCATGTTCCATCAAATTTTAACACTCCTGTTACAGCTGTATCAATAGCGGATTGTATTTGTGATCCTGTTGCTAAATTAAAAGAATTACTACTTACTGCAGCAGTTATTGTAGATATTGTTGATGTTGTACCACTGGCTACTGATATTGTAGATAAATTACCTGAGTTTATTTGATTAACTTGACCTGTAGCTCCAGTTGTTACTCCTGTTACCCTTCCATATGCATCTACTGTAATATTATCTATTTTAGTACTGTTAGATGTAGAACCATAAGTTCCAGCTCCAACGCCACCAGTGGCCATGTTAATAGTAATTGTTTCATTACTACTCTGATTAGTTGTAAAATCTCCACCAGTAGTTAAATTTGTACCTGCTTGTATAGTTATAGTAGAATTGTATACTGTTGGAACATTAGATGATAAAGCATATCTGCCATCCAAATCAACTGTAACTGCACTCAAACCAGATCTATTTAACGTAAGAACACCATTACCTGTGGAAAATGAAGCGCTTGATAAATAGTTGTTAGTATTAATCATAGTCTGAAGTTGTCCTATCTCCAGTAGTTGATTTATATTATTTACATCATCATTATTATGAAGTATCATAGAAAGAGAACCAGTATCAGCAGAACCTGGAGTACCTGTATAATTAGGTAAACTTTCTGGGTCAAGACCAACGGTAGCTGTACCACCTGAGTAAGAAAGACGTAGACCATCATAAGTTCCTGCTCCATTTACATTAACATTACCTGCACCTATTGCAGATGCAGTTGCTGTAGTAATACTTATTGTTCCAGATCCTGTGATTGTTCCACCTTGTATTGGAGAAGTTGTGGCTATTGATGTAACAGATCCACTACCAGTTCCAGCTCCAATATCTGAACGAACTTGTGCACCAGTTCTGTATTTAATCACACCATTGTCTGCTACTACAAACTTATCAGTATCGGTAGAGGCGTTTGCTATGTTATCTAATGAAAGTTCACCATTTATAAGTAAAGTATTTGATATATAAGCAGTTCCATTTACATCTAAATTATATGCAGGTAATGAAAAATCAGTTAAAGGATTTATAAGTATTGCTCCTGTAGCTGAGTTATTTGTACCAATAGCAGAAACATTAACTGCATGAATAAATGCACCTGAACCATTACCTTTATTAGCAGATAAAGTTAATATAGACTGATTGTTTGATGCATCTGCTATTCTTGAGTAAATAGCATTATAAGTAAGTGGAGTCCCTGAACTTGGTACCATACCATTCTTACCCTTATACTCTACAACACCCAAGGTGTCTGAATCAGCAATAGCAGCATTTCTATATAAAACGATATCTGGTGCAGATGCCGAAGATGTGTCCGTTGAAGTTAATATTAAATTGTCAGTAACTCCACTTGTAGCAATAGTTACATTACCAGTGATTGCTTGACCATTTAAAAAATTAATGTTTGCCATTTATCCTACTTTTAATTTCAAATGTACAAAAATTAAAGTATTAATTAAAATACTTTAACCCTTGTAATTTTATGTTATGTTTAAGCTAAAGCTGTAACTAATACTCTTAAACTATCAACACTTTGTGCTGCAGAACAATTAATAGTAACATTATCAACATCCGTTCTTACAATATCTGGATAAACATTTGCTCCTGTAGATTTTAAAAATACCTGAACTAAAACATCTAAAGTTCCTAAACCATGATTAACTGTCCAAGATGATACTGATGTAGCTGGATAATCATCTGCAAAACTTGTTAAAGCTGGTAATTGTTCAGCTAAATTTTGAACTGTTACTCTTTTATTAGTTGATGCTGATGTATCATATATAAGTAATGAATCACCTGATGCTGGTGAAGTATCTTGTGTTCTACCAATAATATCTAAACCTACTACAGCAGCTTGACCTTCACCTGTTGCACCTGATACATCTATACCTAATCTATTATTACTTGTAGATTCTGCTACAGTAGCTGTATAGTTACCTGATGTTTCTGTACCTAATGTTACATCTGTTATTTGTACCCATCCATTTGCAGTTACACTAAAGTTTGCACTATCAAAACCAGCAACACCTTTATTTGTTCCACCATCTGTAGATCCTGCACCTGCTATATTCTGATCTGCTATTACAACAGTATAGTCAGACAATGCAGGAGATGATCCTGCTGTTATATCTGCATCTGCAAATATAAAATCACCTGGCTCTAGTTGTGTACTAAAGAATGCATTACCTGCAACACTTACTACATAAAAATCACCTTGATTCATTGCAACGTTACTACCACCACTTAATGCTGGTGAGTTAGTACTTGCATTATATGCTCCTTGGAATGTACCTACTCCTGCTGTTTCAGATAAAACAAAAGCTTTAGAAGCTGCATCAGTTGCCGCACTAGGTGTTGTAGGAACTGTTACTTGACCTCCAAAACTTGATTGACCTGTACCTGTTACCTTCAATACTCCAGACATATTTACTGCCTCTTGACCATTTGTAGTATCTATTTCTAAAATACCTGTTTTACCTGAAGCGTCAAATGATAATGCAGAAGTGTTGTTATCTATAAGATCTACATCTGTTGCTGCTGGTAACTTAAGAGCACCTCCATTAACAGTTAAATCACCTGTAATTGTTACATCATCTGGTAACCCAATAGTAATAGTACCATTATTTCCTGTAGATTCAGTAATTGCTATTTCACTTGTAGTACCTGCAATAGTAAGAGTACTATCAGTACCTGAACTTGCATCAAGTGTTACTACTGCTGAATTTGCAGCACCAGCTGAAACTGGTAATGTGTATGTTACTATACTAGAAGAAGTAATAAATCCTGCATCATTATTAAATATACTTAAACCTATTTCAGATGCTTCTTTTTGTTTACCTTGATTCTTTCCTGTCTCAGAAACATCTAATACAAAAAATGCATCACCTGTTAACATTGTTTGAGTCATATCAACTAACTCACTAGCATCAACATCTAATGTTATGTTTGCTGCTGCTGTTGGGTTTGCAACTGAACTATCTATCAAATAACCATCTGTTACTGCAACTGAAGTTACTGTACCACCTGAAGTTGGTAACTGTGAAATATTTACATATTTTGCATTTGAATCTGTTGCATCAGAAATTAATACTTTATCTGTAACCTGTAATGTACCTAAACTAGTACCATCTGTTGCTGATAAAACTACGTTATCTGAACCTGAATAATCTACATTTACTGCACCAGTTGTAATAGCTATACCATCACCTGATCCAACAGTTAAAGTTTGAATGTGTTCTCCTTGAGTTGTATCTACGGATGTACCACTTAAACCATTTCCTGCTGTTATATCAACTCTTGTTATATCTCCTGTTGTTCCAGCAGCATTTATTTCTGCAACTGTAACATATTTATTTGTTGATGTATCTACATCATAAATTAATAACCTATCTGTAGTTGATGCAGTTGCTCCTAATGCCGTTTGATTAGCAATATCTAATCCAACTATTACATTACCTGTAGTAGGATTAACTTCAATACCTTTTAAAGCATTATTTGTTGATTTAGCAACAGAAGTTACTGCATCAGTTGTAGTAGTATCAATTGTTATTTGTGAAGCACTATCTCTAGTTAATGTAATGTTTGTACCACCAACTAATACAATTGCATCATCTGTTCCATCATTTCCTTTTAAATTTATATTTGTGGTTCCAGAAGGTACATCTAAACTATAAGTAGTATCCCCATCTGCACCAGTAGTTACATCTACCCATCCTGTGTTATTTCTTAATCTTAACTTGTTGGTAGCAGTATCATAATACAACTGACCAACTCCGTATACGGTAGGTGCTGTACCAACGGGTTGTACGAGGAAGTTTTGTATCTGACTTCCTTCTAGTGAAATTGAGTTTAAAAATTTTATTGCTGCCATTGTTTTATATATTTATTATTTTTAATTTAAATATGCACAACCTGAAAAGGCTGATGCAAATGTTACTGTTAATATGTTTGAGTTAGTATAATCCACGTCTCCTATTACTGTACTGTTTCCACTATCTACTACCGTTACTGAAGGAAATTTACCCAAATTATGAGTAATAGTCCATACAGATAAAGGTGCATCTTGACAAAAAGTGAATGTACCCGTATCAGCTACTATTTCTGCCAAATCAATTATAGTACAAACATTAGTTGGTACACTTGGGCAAGATTGACTTGCTTTTGTGTTTACTGAAGCTAATGGTTCTACAAATACTCCTTTTTCTTCTGTTGCAACTACAATTTTATTACTTGCTGCATTTTGCCAATCACATAGTTCTTTTTCAATTATTGCATTAACAAA
>JAAHTH010001057.1_pt1 | contig 24977 bp, 16 predicted proteins | sample 6116091 | NCBI WGS metagenome assembly JAAHTH01 (sample SAMN13939990, study PRJNA603662) | sponge metagenome | isolation source: marine sponge | host: Mycale hentscheli | place: New Zealand | collected 2006
ACTGTTACAGATTATCAATTAGTAATAAGAGAATAAAATGAACTATCAAGATAAAATAGGTTCTGTATTTGCTTGGATTCAAGGACAAGCATTTTCAACTGGAGTATTAATCTTTACTGAAGACTTATTGAGAGCCTTTTTATTGGGCTTTGTTGGTGGTATGGGTGGTTTGTTTGTGAGATATATATGGAAAAAAATAGAGTCAAAAAAACAAGAGTAACCTCGCTGTTTTATTTGGCTTATAAAGCGAGTTGATTAATTTAGTATTTTTGTTAGGATGATAAACATTGATGAAATAAAGAGGTTCGTGGAGTTTTGTGCAAACAAATCTCAAGCAGGATCTAATCCAACTCCAACAAAATTTAACTTAGCTGTTAAGAGAGCGCAGATGGAATGGGTTATGGAGCGTTACGGGAACCCCAACACCTATCAACCAGGAAGACCTGTACCTCGTATTGCTTATCAGCAAACACAAAAAATAACAGATGATTTAAAGTTCTTACTATCTAAGCCAACTCCTTTGCAAATCGATAAGGATGGTAAAGCAGTATACCCATCTGATTACCTACATATGAGTTCTGTTAGATATAAGTATAAAAAGAAATTAAGCTGCAATAAGAAGTTGATACTTAAAGAGGTTGATGTAACAAACTACAAAGATGCGGAAATAGGTCACGTTAAAACATCTCAGATAGTTAATCCAACCAATAGGTATCCATACTACGCTTTCTATGATGACCACATGATATTTGACCCTAAAGACTTAGGCACAGTAACCATTACGTACTTACGTGAACCAACAACCCCTGATTGGGTCTACGAAATAATTAACGGCAGACCTGTTTACGACCCTGTCAATAGCGTAGATTTAGAAGCTCCTGATGAAGCTTTAAACGAGATTGCAATGCGAACACTATCATTCCTTGGAATTCACATAAGGGAGCCACAATTGATACAGTATGCAGAAACATTAAAAGCACAAGGAGTATAATATGGCTACTAAATATTCATTAGCAGAACAAGCACTTCGGATAATTAGCGGAGGACCGATATCAAAAGATTCAGATATTTCTATAAGAGAGGTTATGTTGGTTATTGGTCAAGCTAGAGACTACATCACTAGGACATAGATATTTCAATTAATGATGGCTGGTGCAGGTGTTGACATTCCTGGCGAATACATATCTGAGTATGAAGGCATTAAAGTTAGCTACGACAAAACTAAAAAAATATTTTACTCTGACCTTCCTGCTACTTATATTGTTCTTCCTCGTGATCGTGGTGTTTACCAAGTCTATCGTGCAGAAGAATTACATAATCCTTTTGTTCCTGTACCTACTCAGTTTAGTGGTTTGTATTCTGGATTAGGTAGCTCACAATTAGAGGGAAGAGATAGTTATTATGTAAAAAAGAATAGGATATACTATCCGGGTATGCAGAAGGCATCTGCCCCTAAGAGTATATCAATAGAGTTGATTGTAGCTTCAAGCGAGATAGACGATGAGGATGAGTTATTTCCAATACCTGCTGACAAAGAGATTCAAGTAATACAGTCGGCTATTCAGTTATTGATGACACAGAAGCAGATATTGAATGATAAAGTAAATGATAACAACGGAGCATAATGGCATCAATGACACTAGACCAAGTAGTAAGAGAATACATCATTGAAAAGAATGATGACACTCAGCACAACTATGCTAGACTTTTGCAGTTAAGCATACATGGTTTGCGTGAGCTTACGATGGATGTTTCGGGGTCTCCAAAGATTATAGGATTAACTATTAAGGATGACTTAACTGTTGATTTACCAAAAGATTATATAAAATATATTAAGATCGGTGTATGCGGTCCAGGTGGAGAGGTTAGTGCTATGGGTCTAAATAACAATATGTGCTTACCGAGAAGCTCTGATGAATGTGGGAACCCTAAGATAGCGATACAAACACCACGAAATTCATCAGTAGTTTCTCAAAGTGACATTAATTTTGGCTTTGTTGGTGCTAACCAATTCTCCGAAGGCTTGTCCGACAACTTCCGAAACGGGGAGCTTGTAGGAAGAATATTTGGTATTGGAGGTGGTCAAAACGCTATCGGTCAATATAGAATAGACACAGAAAGAAATAAGATACAATTTGGAGGTGGGTTAGCATCCACTCATATTGTAATGGAATACCTTGCTGATGTGTCTGCTGTAGATGGAAACTACATGATACACCCATACTTAGTAGAGTGTCTTAAGTGCTACATCGCTTGGGCATCTATAAGAAGAATTAACAGTGTTAACGGGGGTGAGAAGGAGATGGCAAGAAGAGATTATTATAATGAAAGAAGAATTGCTGGTGAAAGGTTTAGTAATTTCACTATAGAAGAGGCAATGTCTATGACACGCAAGGCATTCAAACTTGCTCCTAAAATGTAATATATGCCTTTAGAGAGGAAGCTTTTTACACAGGGAATGAATGGAGGCTCTGAGGAGAGATTCTTAGGCGAGGGCGAGTATAGGTACGCACTAAATGTTAGGTCTGGATCATCGGACAATGACAACATTGGAGCGATAGAAAACACCAAAGGAAACACAAAGGTAGAGTTAAGTCTTCCTCCGGGAACAAATACCTGTATAGGTGCGTTAGAGGACAAGAATCAAAGAAAGGTTTACTACTTTGTTTACAACAGTTCGTCAAACCACTCAATTGCGGAGTATAACGCTAAGACCAACCAAGCAGAGTTGTTGTTTACCTCAAGTGAGTTAAACTTTGACTTAGACTATTTAATTACGGGAGCTAATATCGTAGATGATAGAATACTTAAGTGGACTGATGACTTTTCAGAACCTAAAGAGTTAGACGTAGTAAGGATTAAACTAAGGACTACTGACCAAATCCTTGGAGACAACAGATACCCTGTCTCCATATCTGATGAGCAGTTAATATCTGCAATAAAATACGCTCCATTAGCACCTCCGACAGCCGAATACAGCACAGATTGGTCTACTAAAATAAACAATATAGGTAGTAAGTTTTTTCAATTTAGATATCAATATGTTTACCTAAATAATGAAAAGTCTGCTTGGTCACCAATAAGTAAGTTAGAAATTTCTCAAGGAGATGCTTTTATCCAAAATAAACAATATCAATCAACTAGATACAACAACTCAATAGTAGTTAAGGTTAATGGAGGAAGTAGATTAGTTAAACAAATAAACTTTGCTGTAAGAGAGGGGAATTACTCTAACTTTTATATCGCTGACGAGTTAACAAAACAAGAACGAATACAGGTAGGTAATGACTTTGATATAACTTGGAGGTTCAACAACGACACAGTAAACCTTCCTATAACATTAGCAGAAAGCTTAAAGCTTTTTGATGATGTACCTTTATTAGCAAAGTCTCAAGAGCTAATAGATGGAAATAGGTTGGCTTATGGGAATGTTGTAAATGGGTTTGACCAAGTGGATACAGACGTTAATATTACCCCCGTTTATTTAGGTAATTCACTTGATTTTTTAGCTAGTATTTCAACAACAACGGGTTCTGTAACAACAGAGGTGGATGTAAGACCCAATACAGGTGGAAATTTAAACAACTACACATCAATAGTGGATGATGCTAAGTTGACATTTGAATTTAATGATCCCTTAGAGGTGGGTGATATTATTGTTGTGTATATTAAGGTTATAAGAGGACTTACTGACATGATTGACACATCTGTCCCTATTTATACTTGGGGAATTGCTTACAATAATGCTAATCCTGGCTCCCCTAGTTTTCCATTAAATCAAACTCCAAATCCTAATGATGGGAATGACCAATATCCTACAAATATTGCAATTGACACAGATATTCAGACTCAGAAACCAATATATGAAGAACTTGAAGTGGTTATAACCGCAGGTGCAGGAGATACATTTAGCAGCATATTAAGTCAGGTACTTCAAGCGGAACAACAGAATCCAAAATTTAACACTTTTGACAACACCTTCCTTCCTGGACCAGCAGGAGATGCGTTTGGAAGCAATGCGTTTGGAGCCACTCCTGTAAGTAGCTACACTCCTGCCCCTTTAGTTCAGGGAACTGTTTCAGGAAATTCCATAGAATTACGTCTTGGACAATATTATCAAGCCCCTGATTCTCCTCTTAATATCGAAAACGAGACATCTGCTGGTGGCAATGCATGGAATTACTCTTTTTTTAGTTATTTTGCCAAGCACGTAAAGCAAGGGGGGGATGTCAAAAGAACATTTAAAGTTGGAGCTAAACATAAATTTGCTTTAGCTTACTCTGATAGAGCAGGTAGGTTGTCTACAGCAATGAGGAAGGACAATATGTCTGTAGATACCGATTGGTATAACGAGATACCTAATGGTAAGAGAGGTGTTATAGGAATGGATTTAGAGATAAATCATCAGGCTCCTGCTTGGGCAGATTATTATCACGTACTATACTCAAAAAACACCACAATAGGTAGATACCTTCAAGCGGTGGTTAAAGATGCAGTGTTTGATATAGTTACCGATACGTGGTCTATAAATATAGATTATTCAACCATAGATTTTAAAGAAAGATTTACTGACAGCACTGTTTCTTATGATTTTTCCAATGGGGATAGGATAAGATGGGTAAAGTCAGACCAATCAGATGAAAATTCTTATTTTGGAGATAACATAGATGTTGCAGTTACGGGAGTAAACACGACCCTAACTGCTGTGGTGTTAGGTAACACTATTCCCGTAGAGGGATATTACACAGTAGGCTCATTGCCTAATAACTTTTCTCCATCAGAAGGAGATGTTGTGGAAATATACTCTCCATTAAAGGAGCTTGAAGAAGGTTTTTATTGGGAGATAGGAGAGTCTTATCCTGTTGTTGATGGAAAGCATTACGGGAGTATTTTATCAGACCCATCTGGTCAAAACCAAACAGACACTCAACCTGCTATAGTTAGACTAAGAAATGAGGGAGATGTTTATTGGAGGTATAGATTAAACTTAGCTTCATTTGTGGGGGCAGATGGGGGAGGTGGTTATATCGAAGACCCATCTATTAGTGACTTTTCTATATCTAACTTTACTAACCAAGGAAGGTTTAATCTTGTTGATAAACAAGCCAAAAGAACACGAAGAGAAGCTACAATATACTATTCAGAGTCATATATTCCTGATACAAACATAAATGGACTGTCTTCATTTTTCTTAGAGTCTTTTGCTGAGTACAACCAAGAGAATGGGTCTATACAAAAGATGTATTCAGAAGACAGAAATGTAATACTATTTCAAGAGCTTAAGGTTGGGAGGGTTTTAGTTAACTCAGCAGTATTTAATGACCTATCGGGTCAAGGTTTAGTCGGTCAGTCAACCACTGTATTGTCTGACATACAATACTATCCCGGAGAGTATGGGATATCGAAGAATCCTGAGAGTTTTGCTGTGTATGGAGGTAATAAATACTTTACAGATATACATAGGGGAGTCGTGCTTCGCTTGGGCGGTGATGGATTATCCCCAATATCTGAGGCAGGAATGCATAACTACTTTACAGATACATTTAATGAGTTAGATAAAGGTAGATTAAACTCTGTTGTAGTTGGTGAATATGACAAGAGATTTGAGGAGTATGTCATCTCAATAAGAAAGGAAATTGAATTCAATGTTTTTCGCCCAACAATAACAGAAACTACTGTCTCTTTTGAGTTAGGTGGTGATGGGTTTGTAGATACTACCGAAGATACTACTGAAGATGTTGATGATCCTATAGATACAACAGGAGATAGTGGAGATAGCGGTGATTCTACTGAAGATGCTGGTGATTCTACTGAAGATAGCGGAGATACTACTGGAGATGTTGTTGCCTCTAGTTGTTCCATATTTTTTAATCACACAGTAGATATCCTTAGAATAAGAACAGGACCCTATGATCCATTTAGTACATTTACAGATAATCTTGGGAACACACTAACCGCTACATATTTGTTTGAAGATTACGGGAACAATGATTTAAAAACGATGCTAATGACATCAGAAGATTGTTCTTTAATTACAGAATTTAAACTGCTAACAGAGGGGGTGTCGTATACGGGAAGCATACAGGGGTCTTTGGATATAAGTGGTTTAACTGGTTTAGAAACGCTATTTATAAGTCAACACCAAGATTTAACTACCCTTATTTTACCAACTTCTGCTCCAGAGTGCAGGACAATAGAAATACGGGCTTGTGGAATGACAACTATTGATATAAGTGGGTTTACAAAGATACAAGGAGATGTTCTTCTTCGGGACAACAGGTATCTTAAGTCGGTTATTTTACCAGCCTCTAATGAAGTAATCACAACCCTAGCCGTTGGTGGTGGTGGTGGTTATAGTGGTAATTTAAACGATGTAGAAGCGTTAGACATAACACCTCTCACTGGAGCCAACGATGGAATAGGGATAGCTATTCAAAATAATAAAATTTCAATAGCAAACATCAACCAAGTTTTAATTGATTTAGATGCTAAAGGTTGGGTTAATGGAATTTTAGCTTCTTTTAATCAAACACCATCAGCACCTCCATCTGGTGCTGGATTGACTGCAAAAGCAAGTCTACAAGCGAAAGGATGGACTGTAAATACAGATTAAATAAAAATAGGAACAAAAATGTCAGATAAAGATTGTTTTAAGGAAGGGGAGAGAGTGGTTGTCACTTGGGATCTTTATTCCAATGACACAAATAACTCTTTTTTTATAGGGACTAGTTCTACAGTGGCAGTAATTAATACTATTGTAGACAACCCAACAACTGGAGGTCAGACAATCACATTCCTTTCAGGTGATTTAGAAAGCTTAATTAAAGGGTTGACATCTTCACAGTTTGATGTTTCCGTTAGAAATATAAAACTAATATGCTTTAGTAAGGAGACTGTAGCTTTTAATGAAATTCTACAAAAGTGGTCAACATTCTACGGGTATAGCCCTGATTACATTATTGAAAACGGCATTGATATTATAACCTTTAAAAACGGAGAGTTATATACCCATAATACTAATGATGTATATAACAACTTCTATGGAGAACAACAAGACTCAAGGATAGAGGCGGTATCAAGAGAACAACCAGGCTCTATTAAGTTTTATAAAAACATTGAAGAGGAGTCCACCACAGTGTGGGACTTGATAGAAGGTAAGAATCAAATCGGTCAATCTACCAACTTAATAAAGGAAGATTTTGAGACTGTTGAAAGTTTTCATTACGCAGCATTTTGGAAAGATGCTAACACACCAAATATTGATAACCCTTTGATTGAAGGGGAAGACATGAGGTCGTTTACAATGAGTTTATTAATTAGAAATGATAGTGTAAGCTTAGAGAAACTATTCTCTATTGGTGTGCGCTATGAGGTTTCAGAATTTAGTGGAAAATAATGGCATATTCTTTATTTATTTTTTTAGGAGCGACAATGGGATTGGCGAATATGATTGTCAAATCTAGGATATTAAAACCATTGCGAGAGTATTTAAGTAGTAAGTCTGATTTACTTATGCATTTGGTTGGATGTTATATGTGTGTTGGTTTTTGGTCTGGATTATTCGTACATTTGTTGATGGTCATAGAATTCAATTGGTTGTGTCAATTGTTTTTAGCTAGTTACGTCTGTTGGATTATTGATAAAATTTATATGAAGTATTTAAGTTAATGAGTGATTTTGGGGACAAGGGAGAGTTACAAAACTTAGTAAATGTTGGGGACAACTCTGCTAGAGATAATATATTGTCTTTTGAGGAGCTATTAAAGAATGTTGATGGATCTGTTCAAGGAGACAGTGATATTTGTCCTTTAAAGCATTCGTTTTCTGAAAACATTTATGTTAGAGAGATATCCATCCCTAAAGGTATGTTTATTGTGGGTAAGATACATAAACACGAACATCCAAACTTTTTGTTAAAGGGAGATGTTGTTGTGTTTACGGAGAACGATGGAGAGGAGCATTTATCTGCCCCCTGTTCGATGATATCAAAGGGAGGGACAAAGAGAGCTTTATATTCTAAGACAGACTTGGTTTGGACAACAGTTCATCACAACCCCACGAACACGAGGGATTTAGATGAGTTAGAAAAGCTTGTCATCGCTGACAGTTATGGTGCTTACGAGAAATACTTACACAGCACTAAGAGTATAGGTAGTAAAATAAAAAATTTAATAATTAAAACACTAAGCAAATGAGTTGGGTAGCAGCAGGTGTAGCATCAGCAACAGCGACATATCAGATTGGAAGTTCTATTTATAAGAAGCAGAAAGCCAAGAAGATGATGGAGGGGAATGAGTACGAAATTCCTATGGAAGCTAAACAGAATTTATCAGATGCTCAACGTCAATCGCTAGAGGGTCTTCCTGCTGAACAGCAACGTCAGTATTTAGAGAACATACAACAAGCACAGGCTGTATCTATAGATGCAATGCAAGACAGAAGAGGTGGGTTAGTTGGTGCTGCTGGAGTTCAAGCATCAGCTACTGAAGGGTACAAACAGTTATTGGCTATGGAGTCTCAAGCAAGGGTACAAAACCAACAACAGCTTATGCAGCAAAGAGATGTTATGGCAGGGTATAAAGACCTTGAGTGGAAGACAAATGTGTTTGATCCTGCTACAGAGATGAGGAAACAAGGTGATGCTAATTTAGGGGCAGGTATTCAGAACGCAGCAGCAGCAGCTACATACGCAGGTCAAGGTATGTCAAGCGGAGGGGTTACATCGCCACAAGCAAGACAGAGTCAAGACCCTCAAGTTGAGCAGACACAAGACCCAAGATCTGCTTGGCTAGATCAACCTTTTGACCCAATGGTTGGAGCAACTTCTGATGCCTACACAGGACTAGGTTCAAATTTACCATCTAATCCTGTACCATCTAATCCTGTACCATCTAATCCTAGTTATAATTGGAATGATCCTGGAGTATCAAATCCTGGTGTATATGGCGGTCAAAGTTTTGATTTTTAAACAATAAACAATAAACAATGGCAGCAAGAGAATCATTCGAACAATCTCAATTAGCATCTCAGATAGGCATTGGCTATGGCGAGGCTCAAGTTCTTCCTGATAGGGCAGGTTTAATAGAGCAGACAAGAGCCAATAAAGCGAGGGAGGCAGCAGCAGCAGCAAAGGCTAAAGCAAAGGCAGATAAAAAAAGGGAAGAAGATTTTGAAATTGAGTTCCCAAACGATCTAGCTCCTGCGATGCAGGCAGGAATACAAAAAGAAGTTCTTGATGGTTATGAATACCTACTTCCATATCATGGAACTCCAGAGTATGAAAAAAAGAAAAAGGAGTGGTCAATTGGATTTGGAGCAAAAGTTGCTGCTGCAAAAATTGAATCTGCTAATTTTAAAGAAAATTTAAAGAAGTATGGAAAAAATAGGGAGTCAAGTAATTACAACCCCGATACCGATAATGACATTAGTAAAGTAATGGATTATAATACCGAAGCGACTTGGGATGAAATTATGGGCGATGCTAATAAAGCTAATGAGGATTTAACTACTTCCTATAAAACTAGAGGGGAAAGTTATCTTGATGATAAAATAATGTCACAGGTAGAATACCAAACAGAAAAAGGGTCTGTTGATATTATTAATCCAATATCTGGAGCAAAAAGAACTATAAAAACGGAAGATTTTACATTAGACCAAGCTAAAGATATAATTAGAAAAAACTACCAGACCGATGAAAATGTAAACGATTTGTATCGGACTGCTTTGAGTAAAATGACTGATGATGATAAAAAGCAGTATGGTGAAGATTTGAATGGAGTTGGAGATTATATAGCCGATAAAATGGCTCCACCTTACGTTAAAAAAATATCCCAAGTTTCAAAAACTGCTGGTTGGAAACCTGATAAAGAGGGTAGTAAAAAGAAAAAACTCATTTTACCTAAAATGGAGTCAGGATTGTCATCTACTATGCACCTTACAGAAGCAATGAAAGCTGATGAAAGAGGGGCTGTTAAGGGAGATGTTGCTGTTGTTAATCAAATAGGATTTAGCGAACAAACAGGGGAAGATGAGCGATTTGCTATTACTACAGGTAAGTATTTTGATGCAGAAACAGGCGATTGGGTTACTGAAACCAATAAGCATATATTTACACCCACAACGATTCAAGATTTCCAAACATGGAATGGAGATGAGAGTGTTGAAGTAACTGTTGGTGGTGAAAAAATAAAATATAAAAAGGGTGATTATATTCCTGTAGAAGCAGTAAACTCTCTTACTCAAGATCAAATGGCTAACTTAGGATGGACAATGACACTTGAAGGTGTGGTTGAAAGAGAGGTTGGTGAAGATAAAGATGGAGAGCCTATCCTTGAATACAAAATAATAAGAATACCTAAAACCGAACAAAACGTATCATCATACTCTTCTCTAAGAAGCAACAGAGCAATGTATGATTTGTATTTAAAGGAAAGAGGTCTTGACCAATACGCACCAACAAGTGGAGGCACAACAGGAGGAGGTTTACCAGACTTTGATGAACTACCACCACTGGAAGAGCCGGGAAAGTAGAAACCCCTGAGTTTAAAGATAAATTAATGAACGCTAAAATGGAGTTATATTTATCTCCTAAAATGAAAGAAAAATATCCAGACCCTGAAGACCTTAAGGAAGGGTTAAGGACTGTTTGGGGTAAAAGAACAGGATACACTCCTGAAGAGATAAATTCTTGGATTGAATCCAACTTTGATAACATATATAACGAATCGTATTAATATAACTATATTTGTATTATGGCTGAAGATAAATACAAGTTCAAAGGAAAAGAGTACACCTACGCTGATTTAGAATCAAAGTATGGAGATAGAACAAGCGAAGCTATAGAGTCTTTTGGGATTAAAAAAAAAAGTCAAACTCAACCTTCTTCAGAGACTGCTACGACTACTGCCGAAGAATCCGTTTCCGAAGCCCCTTCTACCTCAACTGAGGAGGTTACTCAGCCTGTAGTTCAAGAGACTGCTGTTCAAGAGACAGAGCCTACACAACCCACAAAACCACTTGACCCTTATTACCAAGAAAAAGGACAAGAGGCTGTAGAGTCATTTACTCCACAGTATGGTCTTGATCAGACCAAGCAAGAAATACCTAACAACGAAACAGTACAAGCTGACTCCGAACAAGCCATAGAAGACTTTCAAGAGACAGGAAAGGTAGATGTAGGTTATAAGTTTGACACATCTGCTACTCCTCAAACATCAGAAACAACAACTACTCAAGGCTCTCAACAAGGAGACCCAAATGCTCCAGATATATTACAAAAGAAAGAGCTTAAGACAGAACAAGATTTTTACAAATCTCCATTTGCTGATACAAGAAAACCTTTATACGCTCGTACAAGTAGAGATGGCTCTGATATGTTTTTTGATGAGAATGTTTTAGATGAGAAGGAAAAAAAGATTAAAGAAGTAAAATCTGATATAGAATATCGAAGACAGCGAAACTTAAAAACAGAAAATCAAGAAGCCGAATTAGATAAGGCTTATGAAGGTGTGTTTGAGTTAAGGGAAAAGAAAAGAGAAATTGAAGACCAATATAATAAAGATTTAATTGAGTTTTCTAACGCTGAGATGGAGAAGACATCAAATGCTATTAGTGAGTTTGAACCTGTATTTACTGAAAAAGCAGAGGCTCTTAAACAAACTTCTAGGAGCTTATTGGCTTCAGGAGCTTTAGAGGTTGAAAATGGATTCTACAAGTTTAAAAACCAAGAGGATTTAGATGCCTACAAAGCACAATCAAATGATTTGCAAAAAGAGGCTGTAATACTTGATATGTTGTATAAAGACCAACAGATAGTATCAGGAATATCTTCTACTGCTGACTACAACAAAATAAGGGAAGAGACTGTAGGAGAGTGGGATGGGTTGATGAATGCATGGACTAGAGGGCTTAACTCTGGCAGTATGACTTATGAACTATTTAGCCAAGACCTGTACGGAAAGGATATAAAGGAAGTTGCTAAAGAGATTGCATTAAAAAATGCTGAAAACCAAGGCTTACTAACTTCTGAAGGTTATCAAAAATTTACAGAGGCTGACGATTTAGATGAGGCACTTGCTGCGCTTGGTCAAAACCCATTAGAGATATCGTCTCAACTATTTACCGAATCTATGACTATGCTGTTGTCGGCAGGTAGGTATATTATACCAACAACTGTAGCTACAGGGGTGGCAACAGGAGCAGCAGTTGGAGCATCGGGGCTTGGTGTCGGAGTAATCCCTGGAGCGATAACAGGATTTGGGTACGGATTGAACACAGGGATGTCTACTGCTGGTTTTACGCTGGAATACTACGGGATGATACTTGAAGAGATGGGTAAGTCAGGGTTGGACATCGCAAATCCTGAAGATGTAGAGAAGGGGTTGATGGATGAAGAGTTAATGGATAGAGCTAAAAAAGTTGGAGCATCTAGAGGTGTTCCTATTCTTTTAGTAGATCTCTTGAGTAACGGCATAGCAGGTAGGGTTACCAACGTTGGAAAGATAGGATTATCTACTACACAAAGAGCAGGAAGAATAGGTGCTGAACTTGCAATTCAGTCAGGAGCAGAGGGTTTTGGTGAATATGTCGCACAAGTTTCGGCAGGAATTTTTTCGGGAGAAGGTATTCATATAGAAGGAAAAGAAATATTAGCTGAGATAGCAGGTGGATGGGGAAGTTCCGTTCCTCAAGGCATGGTTAATATCGCTGCTGACAAAGCAAACAAGGTAGCTGATGTATCCGAGATAGTATATGGAGATGCAAATAAAAGATACTCTACACTAGAGGGTAATGGATTCGATGCAAACATTTTATATGACAAGATTGATAAAGCAGTTGTAAAGAATGAAATAACAGAAAAAGCAGCAGAAGAAGCAAAATCCAAGATTGTACAAGATGTAGAGGTATTAAACTCTATTCCTGAGACTGTATCTACACCTGAGAATAAAAAGAAAGCGTTTGAGTTGTTGTCTGAAAGGGCAGAGTTATCTAAGCAGAATAAAACTCTTACTGGAGATGCAATCTCTAAGATTGATGAAAAATTACAAAAGATAGCTGAAGACGAGGCTAAACCAAAAGAAGCTCCTCAACCAACGATATCTAAGAACTCCACCCCTACAGACGAGGATTATGGGACTGTTAATCTAAATGATGGGACAGGAATAAAGAAAGTAACAAAAGAAGAGTACGAAGCATATGAAAAGCAATTGCAAGGTGATCAAGAATCTACTGATGCACCTACTACGGAAGAAATTACCAAGCGAGAGGAAGGAGAACCGACCACTACTACAGAGCCAACTACAGGTGTTGAGCCAAGTGTAGAGCAAACTGAGATAGGTGATTATTCAGCAGAAGAGGGGACTAAGGTAAAGATAGAAACAGGTAAATCAGCACAGGTTTCTGAGAGGATGAACAACAAAGAGCTTATCAATGAGGCTGAGATGACAGAGGCTTCTGATGAGTTGTACACAATGTTGGATGATGTCGATAAAAGGACTGATATCTCTGAAGAATCAAAGGAAAGAATTAAGTCTAAAATAGAAAGTGAAATAGATAAAATAGAAGGTTATGAATTTGAAACAGAAACTAAGACTAGCACAACTACCCAAGAAGGAGCAATTAAAGGTTCTAGAATTATTGGAAAAGAAAAAAGGAAAGGTGGCTCAAAAAGCCAAGTAACAGCAGACCGATTTGATGGTGCTGTTGTTGACGTTATAGATCCTGAAACGGGAGAGACATCAACAACCATAGCATCTGTTAATGATAGTGGAGGAATTGATGTAACTACTGACAAGGGAGAGATAATTCCTATGGACACAGGCACGTTACAATACTCTGAGTCTAAGATTGATGCAGATGGAAACCTTTCTGTTGTATTAGAAGACGTAAGAGATGGTAAGAAGTATGAGATAAAGGATAACGAGTTAGCGTTAGATATATCGATAAAAGAAAAAGAAAAAGAGCTTGGTCCTATAGAAGATGCTATACTAGAAGAGGTGTTGGAAGACGTTACTACAACAACATCAGAAGAGGTACTAAAAGAGAAAGCACCTAGACCTGTTAAGGAAGAAACTAAGCCAGTAGCTGAGACTAAAAAGGAAGAGAAGCCTGTAGCAGAGAAGAAAGAAGAACTTACTCAAATAACAGACGATAACGTTAAGGACTCTACTCCCGATGCTATTCAATCCTCGTCTGGATTTGTTTATGTTAGAAACCCTGATGGCTCATACACTGATGGGGATGTTACCTATAACAGTTTAGAGGAGGCATTAAAGGCTGAGAGAGAATCAACAGGAGATACTAATCCTATAGTTGAGTACTCCGGAGATAGAATCGCTGAGATAAGAGAAAACCTTGAAGAAGCACCTAAAGCAGAAACAAAACCTACTGGTCCTATTACTCTTGAGTCTGAGGTTGAGTCGGAGATATCTCGATTAGAGAATAGTAGAAAAAGATACAAAGAAGAGGGCAACACTATTCTTGAAAACTCGGAGGCTAAGTTTATAGCTGAATTAAAAGAAGACCCGATAAAATACTTTAAGAGAAGTATTGAAAGCTATAAAACACTTATAGCTGAATACAAAAGGGATGGGAAGGATTTTTCTTTCTTTGAAGAAAGATTAAAGATAGAGGAAGAGGCAATAGGTGTAAAACCTACTGACTCAAAAGACATCCAACCTGCTGCTGTAGACCAAACAAGAGAAGAGGCAGTTAAAAAAAGAAGTGTTGAAGAAGAAATATCTTCACTTGAAGAGAGTATTATCTATGAAAAAAATAACGAAAACGAAAAGCCTTGGATTAAGGCTTTAGAAAAAAAAATCAAGTTATTAAAAAGAGACCCTATAAAATATTGGGAAAATGAAATTAAAGAAGCAAAAGAGGAGATAGCGAAGAATGAAAAATATAGAAATAAATTAGATGAGGAGTTTGGTGAGGGATACACTGATATGCTGAATGAGAGAGAGAATGACAAAATAAAAGAGGCTCAAGAGAATATCGATGTATTTGTAAAGAAAACCGACAAGACATCAATAACTAAAGATAACCTTGCGGACATAGAGGCTGTAGAGAACAGAACTACAGACCCTGTAAAAAAGAAGGCTATAGGAGCCATTAAGAATGTAATAAAAGCACTGGTTGGGGTTGATCCAAACGTAGTCGTTAACACTTACGAGAATCAACAAGAGTACGAAAATGCTATTGTTAATGCAGGGGGAAGCACAAAAGAGGCTCGGTCTAGTGGGTTCTTTGAAGACGAAACGGGTGAGATTCACCTTAATGTCCCAATGCTAGAAGACAATACCTTGTTCCACGAGGCTACACATAAGGTTATTAAGTCTTACTTAAAGAGAAGTCCAAAGGCTGTTGAAGTCTTCGAAGAGCAACTAAGAAAATCCATACCTAAAAGCTTAACTGAAGATTTAGATGACTTCACTTCTTACTACAGTAAAGACGAAAGGGCTGAAGAGTTTGTGACAGAGTTTGTCGCTAGGGTTGCTAGTGGGGAGATAGCGTTAGACAACATCCCTAAGTCTACTCTTCAGAAGATTATCGATGCGTTTAAGAATCTTGCTCGTAAGGCAGGTCTTCCATTAACATCTATTAAGTTAAACAACAAAGAAGATGTATTAGAGTTTGCTAATAAGTTAGACCAAGCGTTTAATGAGGGGAGAAAACTTAAGATAGCTAAAGCTCCAGAGAAAATGAACTCTGATAGTAATGGAGAGATGGGCAGTGTGATTGTTCCTTCCCCTGTTAAAACTCAGATATCAAGAGAGTCTATTAAAAACTCAATTGATAATTTTTTCGACACAACTATTGAGTATGATGATTCAAATATTCCAGACAATGTGAATATGCCCCCTAAAGAATCCATAGATAAAGTTCTTGAAAAGTCTGGAGGCGCAGCCGTTTTTATCAACAGTGATGGAACCAAGGTTGGAGTCAATCGTCATGGAGAAAGCCTTCAAGGAGGTTGGAGATACACATATCTTGTTGAAAATCAAAAAAACAACGCAGGATTTGCAGCAACATCAACGTCTCACGTAGGAACAATGCACGACATCTCGTCAGAGATTACAAGAGTTAGGGATGAAAAAAACCCGACACATAAAGGAAAGCCTGTTGCTGTTTTTGTAACAGTTCAGAACGCTGACACAATGCTTGGTGAGTGGTATGCAGGAGAGTTTTTTATGGACGGTATTGATAAAGCGTTAACCGACAAGAAGATAAAAGGTGGAGTTAGGTCTGTTAGAAAACTATTAAGAGACGCTATTAATGATTCAGCAATAGCAAACAAAAAAGGCGCTAAAGAACTGATTAAGCTAATTAATTCTGAAGCGTTTAATACACATTCCGGTAGAGTTAAGATTGCAAAAAAGTTTGCAAGTAAAGATTTTTCTTTCGGATTTAGAGTTGGATTACTAAAGGGTTTAATTCCTTTAAAGTCAGCGACAGGTGGTAAGAATCGTGAAATTAAAAAAGCACTTTTAGACGTTGGATACGGAAGGAAAGATTTGTACAATGAACATATGGATGAAGTGTTGTTGGACAAACTTAAAAAGTCTGGAAAAACAGGATGGGAAGAGTCATCAATAGGAGGAGTTACAATGGGCGGTTTCTATATGGACCCATACGCTTCAAAAAGTGATTTTATAGAAAACAGAAATAATGGTGTTGATCATGCTCAATTCAATGAGTCGTTTAGTTCTAATGGGGAAACATTTGCATTAGATAATGTTCATAATGTAAATGATTTGTCTCCAGAAATGGGGTTCCCAACAAAGCATGGATATGAATTATATAATAAAAACAACGGAACAAACTTAACTAAAGAGAATGCAACAACAGAAGATAGGTTTAAAATTGCTGAATATTTAGTTAAAGAAACAAACAATGATGGGAAGTTTATAGCCCCACCGTTTACTTCGATAGCAGGAACTATGTATACGTCTACAACCTCTAAAGAAGATGTGTCTACAGGTAAAGAAAAACGAACCATCGCTGCACAGAAGTACAGAGACAGAATGCTATCCAAGCCAGGTGTTAGAGGTTCTACCGCTAGAGGAGGAAAGGTTGATGTAGCTAAAGCCAGAGAGAAGTTTGTTAGGCAAAAGACAGACGATATGATGTCTAAGTTTACTGACTTAGATAGAGCAACTCTTGAACGAGAGTTTGGGAAAGAGTTTGACAAGAAAGGGTCTAAAGATGTATCTAAAAAGAATAGAATTAAATTCCAAATCATAGGTAAGAATGCTCAATTAAAGCAAAATGTAAGAGACAATCTCCAAGTAGCTAGAGACATGGAAGACACTGGTGAAGGCGAAAAGTCCATACGAAGAGCTACAGGATGGGAGAAAGGTGCTGATGGTAAGTGGAGGTATGAGATAGGAGATCCAACTAGCTTCAATATGGAGAATTGGAGTCCTGTTGAGTCGCTTACAGAGATGATGGAATACAAAAATGTTGTTGCTAAAAACAAACTCATACAGAGGTTCTTAAGAAACCACAATAGTGGGAATCAAAAGGTAACACAAAGAACCATTGATGACTTTAAAGAATTTGTAGATGCTGACACATACGGACAAATAAAAGGCATCACAAATAAAGAAATTGATGGGTTAAATATTTTCTTGAACAATTTAGTTGTTGGAGAAAAAATAGCTCCTAAGTATTTCAAATCTAAAGACGAGGGTACTCTACAGCTAAATGAATCTCTTGGGGATATTATTGAATCAAAAGAATTGTTTGATGCTTATCCTCAACTTAAAGATATGCCCGTTGAAATAAGTCTACAGTCTTATTCGTCAAAAAATCCAAAGCGAGGTCTGGGTGTTTCGGGGTCATTTGTATATGGTGAGATAACTCTTCGCACACCAATTAACACCAAAACACCTAAAGAGTCTTTAGCTAAACACGAAGAACGTATTAAGTCAGCTTTATTACATGAGGTTCAACACGCAATACAAGAGATTGAGGGGTTCGCAACAGGTGGTAATTACAAAATGTTTCAGAGTGAATTAGATACACTAAAGTTTGGCAATGTTAATGCTCTTTATTCATTTGCTATGGATATTGCAGAATCTAATCCTGAAAAAGGATGGGATATAACGTACAGCAGTGATGCCGTTAAAAAATATGAGCAAATTTTTAATGAAAAACCGACACCTACAACAGTTACATTAGCTTCTTTGTTAAGTCAAGAACTTAGTAGTGGCAAATCCTTGCAAGAAACAAAGGTTTATAAAACCCTTAAAGACAATAATCTTGATCCTTTCGAAAGGTATCAAAGGTTGGCAGGAGAAGTAGAGTCTAGAAATGTTCAGGAAAGGATGGGTATGACCCAAAAAGAAAGACAAGAAACATTATTAAAAGAAACCGAAGACGTAGCTAGAGAGGATCAGATTTTATTAGAAGGAACACAAAGTAAAATTAAACTACAGAAGGCACAGAAGAAACCAAAACTACAAGCCAGAACAATTAGGTTAGCACCTAATGGTAAGAGGTCTAACCTAACTGATGTGCAATATGACTTAGTTCGCTCACCTAAATTTACTAGTTGGTTTGGAGATTGGAAGAATGACCCTTCGAACTCAAGTAAGATTGTTGATGAGAACGGGGAGCCAATGGTTGTTTATCATGGGACTCCTGATGGTAGTTTTGATGTATTCAAGGAAGATGCTCACTTTACTGCTGATAAAAAGTATGCAGAAGGCTATCAAGAAACATATGCTAGTTCGGCTGGATTAGCGAAAGATAAAGTAGCCCCGGTAACATTTGAGGTTTTCTTAAACATAAAAAGACCTTTTGATACGAGAGAAAAAAACAATGCAGATGTGTTTAATTCAGAGTATTACAAGAAATGGGGAATGGGAACTCCTTTAATGGAGTCAGGGCTTCCTGATTGGAATGATAGTAGAGATTTATTAGAGTGGATTGAAGAAGAGTCTAAACCTTATGATGGGATACTATTAGACGAGGGGTCTACTCCTGATTTGGTTTCAGAGGGTAAATCTCGTTGGGTTTCCTATGTACCAACAGACTCTAACCAAATTAAACTAGCAGATGGCAGTAATGTAGAATTCGGAAAGTCTAAAAGCATAAAACTACAGAAGGCATCTACACAGAAGGTTAAAAAGGCTGAAGCAGAGAAGTCTCTAAAAGAAACCATTGAGGGATTTAAGGAAGAGATTGTTAACGGGGATATTAAACCATACTACTTCTTAGATGAAGCAATTGATTTAGGCTTAAGTGCTGACCAACTACAAACCATTTTTGATAAGGTTGCTAAAGAGACCACTAAGGCTCAACCAATAAGTAAGAAGTCTCCGAAAGTTAAGAAGACTGAGTACGATGTATTATTGGATAAATACAAAGCCCTTAAGCAGGGGATTAGATCCGGACAAGCAGAGTTGAAAAGATTCTTAGAGGGGGCAGATAGAGAGGTTCAAGAAATAATAAAGAGCATCCCAAAGGCTGAGAGTTTAACGGGTTCAGAGATGCGTACTGCGCTTGTCCGTATGAAAAACGCAGGAAAAGAAGATGTATCAAAAGCAATTGAGTTTGTAGAGAAGACTATAAGAAAGAAGAAATATGGTAAAATAAAAGACTTATATGACTTTGCTAAAAAGAAGGCAGCGACCAAACCGAAAGGGAAGTCTAGAGAGGCTAAGTCTACAAATGTAGATGGTCAATCATTCTTCAAACAAGCAGCTAGAGTACTGAAGGCAGTTAAAGATGGGGATATGGAGTCTTTGTTGGACATGATGAATGAGTTATCTGAGAACGATGAACTTATTAGTGATGCAATAGAGAAAGATTCAAAAGGTGAAAAACTATCGACCAAGCAAAAGGAGTTATTGAATCTTGCTTATGCTGTTGATAACTTTGCAGACTTAACAAGTGACAAGTATTCTTATGAACACATAATGGCTATACATGAAGACTTTAAGACTGCTGCTAAACTATCTGCCTTACAGCTAAAAGAATCAAGGGCAGCCAGAACACAAAAGAATAAAGATATTAGAGACAATGCCGAGAAGTTTACTAAAGACAACTTCACTTATTTATACGATGAAGATGGAAATTTAAAAACTAAAACAACAGACAGAGATGTTCAAGATGCAAGGGAAAAATTAGGTCTTCCTAAACGAATAAAGGCTTGGTTCAAGGAATTTAAAGAGAAGCCATTAACTTCTGCTTTGGTTAAAAACATAATGCACAACAGAGCGTTGCTTGAAGTTGTCGACAAAAAAAGCAAATTCTTAGTAGATAATATCCAAAACAAACTGGATAGGATGTATGAGAAAGGCAAGAAGTTGTATTATAATGATCACGACTATGTTAATAATTTAATTAATGATATAACGGGAACAAAAGATGGGGTGCTTGGTCTTAGAAAAAAACTAGGTTCAGAGAAGATTGGCATAAAAAAATCAAACGGAAAAACTGTTTACAGAACTAAATCAGAGATGATGAGGATTCTAGCTCTAAGTAAAAACGAATTACAACGAGAGAAACTAGAGAACCAGGGGTACTCAGAAGATGTTCTTAATGATATGATGGGTCACATCGGTCCAGAAGGAGTGACTCTAGTTGATAAAATTGTTGACTTTCTGTCTAACGAACACTATGAGGGGGTTAATGATGTGTTTAAAAGAAATAACCACATAAACCTTCCTCGTATTGAGAATTACTTCCCTACTGCAACTGAAGCCACACAAACATTAGGAAAAGATGTAGAGGTTGGAAATGGTAATTTTGGAAATACTTTTAACGCTCAAACAGCATCATCGTTAAAAAATCGTATAGACAAAAACAATGAGTTGATTGAGGCTACTAAAGATGGAGGTTTAGACTTTTTTAGTGTGTTGGATAATCATTTTGAAGAAACATCTCACTATAAGGCATACGCTGATGGGGTTAAAGACATATCTGCTGTATTTAGCAGTAAGCCTTTAGAGAAGTTGTTCGCAGACTTAGGATTATCAAAAACACTAAGACAAGGGGTTGATTTTGCTGTAAACGAACACGCACACACTAATAATATACCATCATGGCACGATAAATTTTTAGGTAAATTCACATCTTATGTGTTAGCATTCAAACCAATACAAGTTGTTAAACAAGCTACTTCTTTTATTAATGCATATGAAGAATATTCATTAAGAGGAGAAGGTAAGCAAACACCTGTAATAGATATGCTTGGGTTTGCTGCTGATTTCGCAAAAGTTTTAGCGACACTTCCGAAGCAAATAAAAGAAGCCAAGGAAATATCAGCTACGTTTAGAGATAGATTAGAAAAGACAAATGTTGCTGAACTTATGGGGGGCAGACATGGAAGGTCTATGCAAAAAACGGAGGGTAAGGTTTCTAAGGCTGCATCATTCTTTACTAGAGCAGGTGATATAATGGGGGTTTTGGGTTATAAAGCGAACTACAATAGAGACATTGCTAATGGGATGAGTCCAGAAAAAGCGTTAGAGAAGTTTAATAATTACAATGTAACTCAACAGTCTAGAAGGGGTCAAGATATGACTCCTATTCAAAGGGAGAGGAACTTCATAACTCGTACAGCTACAGCCTTCATGAGTACATCATTCTTAATGATAAACAAGGCATACTCTTCGGGATCTAAGATAATGACAGGAAATGCAAAAGTAAAAGATTACAGAGCATTTGCATTAAGTTTAGGTGCTGCCAATACCTTGTTTACTCTAGCTTCAAATATGTTTAAGTTAGGAATGGGAGATGATGAAGATAAAGAAGAAGTTTATATTGATTTAGGAAAGGCAGCAAGTGGACTTAAGATGTTAACAGCACTGCCTATTATTGGAGACCTTGTTGATGATTTAGCGAATAATTACGCTGTTCCTGGGGTGTATTCAGTACTTGGTCGTAAAGCACCAAAAAAGCAAGGATTCTTCGGTGGTGGAGGTGTTAACCCATATACAAGGACATTCTTTGAGGTAAAGAAGGCATTTAAAGATGATTCTACAGGGGAGGATTGGTTTAATGCAACCAACTCTCTTCAAGGATTAATTACAGGTCTTAACTTTAATGCACTAAAAGGAATATATAAGTTAACAGAGGAAGATGAAGATAACTTTGATGGTGCAATGGACATGATGGGAGTCACTAAATCTTACCAACCAGGTGAGAAAAAGAAAAAGAAAAAGAAAAAGAAAACAAGTAAAGGATTCGGAGGAGGATTCGGAGGAGGATTCGGAAAGGGATTTTAGTTATTAGCATAATTAATTTGATACTTTCTAACCTATGCATATATTTTGTAAATTTGTAGAGTAAAAAATAATTAGTTATGGCAAACAAGAATTCGGTTAACGGACAACTAACCACGTTGGATACTATACCACTATCATTAACAGCGACAGGAACCATGTCTTCAGACTTCACGACCAAGTGGGTAATAGGAATAGGCACAGCTTTCTTATCTGAGTTTAAAGATGGGGATTGGGTTTTCGATACAACAAACAAACAGATAGCACGTATTGATAGGGTTATTTCTGACACAGAGATACACTTAGAGGATGCTTTTGAGATAGACGTGGCTGCTCCAATTGCTTTTAAAAAAGTGGCTCAATCAAGGGCTAGAGAGATTAGCGTTGATGTTGGGGGGTCTGATACAACAATAGATGGTGTGACATGTAAGGCAAACTTTTCGAAGTCGTGGGAGGAGCATATGATGTACAACGGAACTCAAAGAGATTTTGTTGATCCTGTTATTGTTGATGGTGCAACATCTGCGTGTTCATATTTATTAACACTTTAATAACCAAATTATGCCACAGTCATTTGATGGTAACGGAGGAGGAGGAGGTTCTACTCCAAGAACTCAAGAAACAGGTGTCGCTATAGATTTTGTTTCTGAGAAGGTTTACAACACTGCAACAACTCCAGGAACGGGTAATGTTTCGTTTAGTCAAACAGATGCGGTGTTAGGTATTGTTCAAAAGATATATCACAATGAGGCAACTCCTCCAACATTTACAGGAGTTTCAGATACCCAAATAATGGGAACAGGAACTTATACTGTAAGTGTAATAAACATTATTTATGCTGAATGGACAGAATCGAATAGAGTAGAGTATTGGATAACACAAGAATCATAAAGTTGAGGCTTTAATAAATACATAATATGCCACAGTCATTTGATGGAAACGGAGCAGGGGGAGGAGGGTCTATTCCAAGACAGGAGCTGTTTCCAAGAGTTCCTTTTGTTGCAACATTTGCATTAGAATTTGTTTACTATAGTGCATCAATACCTCTTAGTGATGATATAGCCTTAGATCAAACAGGCGCAGTGCTAGGTGTAGTTCAAAAAGTATATCACCAAGTTGGTCTTTTAGATCCTGCTCCTGTAATTAGCGGAGTTACGGATATTCAAAGAATAGGTACAGGAGCTTATACTTCAGGAGTTTTAAATGTTATTTACTTTGAATGGACAGAAACTGACAGGATTGAGTATTGGATAACACAAGAAGGATAAGATGAGCAGTGGATATTATTATAGTGCCTTAAAGCAATCCCTACCATCATTTGCTAATCAATACTCTATGGAGTTTGATGGGGTTAATGATTATGTAGATACAAATATTACAAACACAGGAACAAATGATGTAAGTATTTCTTGTTGGATAAAAACTACAGAAACTTTTGTTTACACAGAAACCCGATGTGCTTTTGGTGGACTAAATTATGGAAGTGGTGGAAATTATACATTGGGTAGATTAGGAAGTGGTTTTGCTACCCCTAACGATATGCAAGTAAGAGTTTTTAATACTTTAGGTACTACTAAATTAAATGATGGAAATTGGCATAATATAATTTACACACACAACTACACAACTAAAGAAACAAAAGCATACGTTGATGGTAATACTACACCTGAAGCAATTTCTACATTTCCAGCTTTTAGTGCCGGATTTATGGTCACTATTGGATGGAATGGTGCATCAATGGAGTTTAATGGTAATGTAGATGAATGTGCTTATTGGGACAGTATAATAAGTACAAGCGATATTACATCAATATATAACTTAGGGACTCCTACTGATTTAACAGATTTAAATCCTATAGCTTGGTACAGAATGGGTGAGAATGCTGTATTCAGAGACCCACAATGGTTGTTACCAAGTAATGAGAATAAAGATAATTATTCAAATTACTCATTGTCGTTTGATGGAATTAATGATTATATTAATTGTGGAAATGTTAATCCATCGGGTGCTTTTACTGCATCTCTTTGGGTAAAAAGAAATTCCACCGTAGTTACTGAACTATACCAATCACTTATTGTTAAAAATGATAATGCATCTGAAAGAGTATTTCTAGCACGAATTTATATATTTGATACCACCAGAGCATATATTCAATTTTATATTTCCGATACTGGGGTTTTTGAAGCTGCTCATCTAGTTCAATCTAATAATATAGGAACCGCATTAAATGACTTAGATTGGCATCACATATGTCTTGTAAATCCAGGAGATGGTGAGTTGTTAAAAATATATATGGATGGTTCAGAAACATTTTATAGTAGCATTCCTGCCCGTGGTACGGGGCTTTCATCATTGTACAATGCACCAACAACACCAATGACAATAGGTGGTAGAACAACCGGTGGTGAATTCAATGGAAAAATTGATGAAGTTGCAATTTTTGATGGTGACCAAAGTGCAAATATTAGTACGATTTACAATAGTGGAAAACCAACAAATATTACAGGAATTACAGGACTAACCAATCATTGGAGACTAGGAGAAGACGCTACTTTTGATGGTACAAATTGGACTGTTCCTGATACCGTTGGAAGCAATCCAGGAACTTCAGCAAATATGGACATAAGTGATAGGGTAGGAGATGCACCAGGTAGTGCAAATAATGCTATCAGTGTTAATATGGATAGATTTGACCAAGTAGAAGATGTACCTCCTACTTTTAATTTTAAAAGTCTTGTATTT
>JAAHTH010000485.1_pt1 | contig 24958 bp, 34 predicted proteins | sample 6116091 | NCBI WGS metagenome assembly JAAHTH01 (sample SAMN13939990, study PRJNA603662) | sponge metagenome | isolation source: marine sponge | host: Mycale hentscheli | place: New Zealand | collected 2006
TCCCCGTGTTTCCGCTCATTGTAAAACCATCAAGGTCTACATAATCATTAACCCCATCAAAATCCAAGGCTTTCCCCGTGTATAATTCCGCCCTATTGTACCCCTTTGGGCTTTGGTCTTGCCCCCTCGGATTGAGTGGCTTGTTTATCTTGCTAAATCCTACAGCCATTATTCTAATTCTTCAGTTGGTTCTGGGAAGTATTCAGGGTGTAGACTCTTACAAGTCTCCGTCCACTCACGAATAGCACTTGAACTACCAAAGGTATGCACACCAATAGGCGCACACCACACCATAGCAGAGTCCCAACTTGGGTCGGGTTCTCCGTTCCATAGCACATCTATATGGTAGGTGCTACTCATTACAGGAGCGGTTAGTTCGTTTCCTTCATCATCGTATGTTCCTTCGGTTACTACGAGGTGTCCGAGTCTTACGATTGAATGTGAGTGTGTAGGGTTTCCTTCTTCATCAAGTCCTAAAGAATTGATTTTCGTAGTGGCTGCTCCTTGAGAGCCAAAAGAGTATTTTCTAAATTTCATAATTATACTAATGAGTCTATTTCTTCGTTTGTTAATGTTTGATTGAAAAACAATGAGTTTTCTAACTCAAATGAAATGCGTGTAATCGTTAGATAGTTAATAGTCCAATTAGAAGTACCACCTGCACTCCAACCAATATTAGCAGCAGATATTGTTCTAATGTCTGAACCACCTCTACGAACTCTTAATTGAGTACCATCCCATATATAAGCAAATCCTCCATTTGGATTAAATTCTGTCCAATATGTTTTTGTTGCTCCACTAAAACCTAATGATGAACCATAACGATAGAAGAATCCACCCTCATCTCTTTGTGCTAATATGTTGTTTCCTGCTGCACCATTTCCATTAAAATCACCCTTGACAATCCAAGTCCAATTAGTAGCAGAAGTAGCTACACCATTAGCTTCAAGGTCAAGAGAATTAATTGCCTCCACATTCCTCGTTACCGCACTCCCATAGGTAGGGATGTAACTTGTGGCGTAACTTCCTGCTTCTGCTTGATAAGCATATACAAGCATATCACAATTAAGATAAGTACCTGTACAACCACTACCACTTTCTACATTGTCAAAAAATAGATTCCAACCACCTTGTGTACTCGTAATGGTTTTACTAAACCTTTGCCATTCAGTTGTTACTTCAAATGTTTCCGCTCCTTGTGGATTAACACAACCATTATCTGCACCAATACGAATCTTTTGAGTTCCGCTTAATGATTTAGCATAAAAAGATAGAGTGTATGTAGTTCCGTTATTTACTGCAATACTTGCATACATACCACCACGACCTGCACTTGTTGCTTGAAATCTTGTAGCATTTGAAAATCCTTCGGGACTTACACCATAATTGCTTGTAATTGTTTCAGTTCCTAATCCATTCCAAAAAGTATCAAAGTATTCTGAATATGGATTTACATTACTTCTTTGTGGCTCTAACAGGAGTGAAGGACACGAAGCATCCGTATAGTCAAGTCTTGGTACATTATCCGTTATACCTCCCTCTACGGCAGTTGTAGTTGTTTCTATATAGTCTCTTGCTACAAGTCCTCTTTCAAGTTGATATCCATATACATAAATGTATTGGTCAGTAGCAGTAGATAAATCAACTCTAAAACGGAGTTGTCCCGCAGTAGAGTTGAAGTTTACAAAGAACTCATATCTTGTTGGAGTGGTAGTAATAGTTATGGTTTTTGTATTAACTTCCGATACATCACCATTGTATAAAAATAACTCACAATCCGTAGGCTGACCTGCATCAGTCCATATCCAAACCGAAGCCGTATAACATCCATTTAATGATGTAACTACTGATTGACCACGATATGGGTCAGGATGACTTGAAACCTTTGCAATTTTGTATGCGTTATTAGTTCCTGTTAACGGATTTGAAACGGCTACAGGAGTCATCACACCACTTGAGATATTGTAAGCAGAATTGCTTTGGTCTGAACTATACAATAGCAGGTTCTGCGTTTCCTTTTCAATGTTCCCATCTGCATTAACACGAGTTGCAGCAGTTGAACGAGAGAAGGTAAAATCACCATCACCATTTACAGGCTTCTGCGAATAGACCTTTGATGTTTTTGTTCCCGAAGGAATGAGTACAAGACTCGCTTTATCGTAAATGCTCATATCTTACAAAGTTGTTAATGCGATACATTCGCTATCAGTTAGTGCCGTTGGGAATCCTACAAGCTGCTTCATCTTAATCGTTGAAACGATGTCTCCATTATATGGATTGTCAAAACCAAAGTATTGAATGTCTAATGAAGCATCTCCTGTATAGGTCTTGTTTAGAACACCATCAATAAATATCTTGGCTTCTTCGCTACTCCATTTAATAGCAATCTTGCTACCTCTTAAATCTTGGTAGTTAGGTGTGCTTTGCAATAATGTACTACCACCCTTACGAATCAAGATAGTGTTATTACCTGCATACTCTTCAAAGTAGATTACATTGTCAAGACTCGTAGTAGCCACTTCATCAAACACAAGAATCTTATTAAAGCCACTTGCAGAGGTATTGGTATCATAGTCTCCTACTTCAAAGAAGATTGTACCTGCACCATTTGAATGCACATCAGCATTCTGTAAATAACAAGCATCACCCGACCTCGTAACACTACTTCCGTATGTGGGTATATAGGATGTTGGGTAACTTCCTAACTCACTTTGGAATCCGTACATATAGACAACTGCATCGGAATTAATAATCCCCACAACTCCTTGTCTAATACCAAATGAAGTTGCATAGGAAGGTGCAGCCGCTACTTGTGTGTAATCGTATCTTGCCCATTCGGTAGTAAGAGTCCATTTCTTGTAACTCCCTTCGGTATCTCTTACAATTACTTCCTCTCCTCCTGATTCTCCTTTAAGATAAACTGATGCTGTATGGTCACTACCTGCCGTTAATCCGCTTTTACTTCTATACATTATGCTTTCATCACCTGTAGTTGTGCCTGAACCTACATTAAATGTTACCTTATAAGCATTGTATTTACCCTCTGGAGATAAAGTATCAGTAGTGTTTGCTTCTAATACAGGTGCTGAACCTGTACCACCTGCCTGTAATGTCCAAGCACCAAAGTATTCTCCGTGATTTAAGAGGTTTGAGCGTTGAGGCTCAAGTAAAAGAGCAGGACACGATGCACCACCTGAATAGTCAAGGCGAGGCATATCCTCTAATATACCTGCCTGTGCAGTAGATGCTCCTGTTTCAATGTAATCAGTAGCGACTAATCCTTGTTCTAATTGTGCATTCTTAATTGTAATAGCTACCGAACCCGTTCCTGTATAAGAAACACTTGAGGAGTTGTCGCTTGGATAGAACACCGATGCACTACCGCTGCTTGGGGTTGATATTGTAGCAGAACATCTATAAAACCCACCACCTGTAGACTCCATAGACATATCAATAAAAGATGCATTTGATACTGGAGTACCATTTACTAAATCAAAAAAAGCATATGCAAAACCACCCAATCTAATAACTAAATAATCTACTGAACCTGCTTTTGCTTCAACACTTAATGTAAGAACTGATGAATTAGGAGTCGTTCCTCCCCAATAAATATAATGACTCCCACTTGTAGTATTATCAGCAACCTCCCAAGCACCATTAGATGATGCTACTGAAAGATTTGATTTAGCCCAAACACCATTACTAAAGTCATTAGAATAATTCAAGAGATTCTCTGTACCCTTCTCAATAAGACCATTAACATCTACCCTCGTAGCAGCAAGATTTGAACCCCTACTGAAGGTGAAGTTACTGCTCGTACTTGGCGTACTCCCGTCAACACCATCGTTGTTATCCGTAGCATCGGGATGTACTATAATATTCTCGTCAGCCAAAGGCTTAACCGTATGCAACTCTCCGTCCTCATACAAAGACGGTATCATAATTAAGCTCGCTAAATCCTTTAAGCTACTCATAGTATTGCGTTTAATTCTGTTTCTACACAAGATAGGGCCTCTACTGTGCCACCATCACCACTCACTCTTGCATCATATCTGCCCGAGTATAGTCTTGCGTCTGTAATATCTGGGAAAGCGTTTAACGCTGTCTGTAAACAAGCCTTACCTTCAAAGATAGCACCATTTAGTTTAGCATACTCTTCAAGGTTTGTAGTTGAGGTATTGCTCGCATCAAATAGTTCTGACTCTTCTAATGAGTACCAAGCCTGTAGTCCACTTTTCTCTGTGGTGTTTAGAGCGTTGTACCCTTTCCACATCACGGAATTAATCTCATCACTTGATAGTGCGCGGTTCCATATTGCGACGTTGGCGAGGTTGCCGTCGTAGTAATCGGATGCAGAATATCCCGACCGACCAATAACCGCATCAAATGAAACGTCTATTGTTCTACTTGTCGCTTGTGAACCTTGCAAACTTCCATCAAAATAAAGTTTTTGTGTTGTGCCGTCATAAGTTGCAACAACAAAAAACCAATCATTTATGATTGTATCGGTGCTAAAGATATTAGCTCCGTTAATTTGGTATAAAATACGTTCATCCGACCAAGATATTAAAACGATGCCGTCGTTGTTAGTATCGCGGTTGTCGAAGATATATTTTTGGGTTCCCGTATCATTCGCATAAACCCACGCCGCGATGGTGTGGTTCGTATAACTAAACGCGTTATCTAATTGGATATAATCACTCGACCCGTTGAATTCGGCCGAAGCATCCGCAGGGAATGTTAGTTTAGGTGGTGTTAAAAATCTATTTGCCATAACAAGTCCATCCTTTACATAGTTTAGTAATGTACCTCCTTTTGCAAGGACGCTGTTTAGTAGTCCTAACATAGTTCATTACAGTGCTTTATAAGCCAATACCTTGCCCGATACACAAGATACGCTATCAAATTTACCGTAGATGATTGTACCTTCACCAATACCGAGGTTTGTTACCGCGTCACCTACAAGTGTTGTAGTAGTCACTACAGCACCCTCAATCGCTTGGATAGCTCTAAAGCTCTCCCCAGCAGTTGAAGCCTCTCCGCCTTCTAACAATCGGAAGCCATAATCTCCTGTAGCCGTTTGGTAGAAGTTTCCTTCTTTAACAATAGTTTCGTAAGCCATAATATATTATATAATTTTAATCGTGTAGTTGTAAGAATAATACCAATCCTGCTCCTTCAATAGAATTTAAAATAGCACCTTCATATCCTTCAAAAACGTATAAGTAATCAATTACTTCAGAAGGTATGGTAATTGCGTCAGAATCGTAACCTAAGTTTGAGTAAGCATAATCAGTAGTACCTGTAGTTACAGCGTCAGCGTTGTAACCAGTACCGCTATTTAATAAGTATCCCATTAATCAAAAATGGTTTGGTCGCTAAACACTGCTTTATCATTGATTGCTAAAGAAGCAATACCACTTTCAGTATTTAGTGTAACGTTAACAGAAGACTTTTCGCTTGTACCTGTGCCGCTATTAGCCTCATAGTTCATTGTTAAGCCATCCATCCATCCACTGATAGTCACAGTGTCGTTGTTATGCAAAAGAATGCAACAGATGTCCTCTCTGCGGCTCATAAGGTCTATTTGATTTACCTTGTTGTCTACAGAAGGAGTTTGTATTGTAATGTTGGTAGAGACAACACCTAATCCATTAGATGTGTTTTTGTTCTCTGTGAAAGTTGTAGTACCGTCCTTTGGGTTATGCTCAAAGTCTACGGTGTTTAATGTGTCTACTTGAGTAACCTGCGTCTCGTCAGCAGGGTCAAAGGTGATGGTTATATCTTTCTGAAGTAATAGAATAGCTTTCTTGATACCACCTGTAATTCTTTTATTACAATTAATATCAATATCGCTTAATAAGATGCTACAGTTGAAAGCCATATGTTTTTAAATAAAAAGGGGCGAGGTTTTCGCCTCACCCCCTTGTGTTAATTTACAAGATTTACTATTAGTTACCTACGATAGTATCGAAGATAGCTTTGATAGCAGCTTCGTCAGCACCAGAGATTGAGTAAGACAATCCTTGCTCATCACCTGTTAAGGTAAGTTGGTAACGGTTTTTCTCAGCACGCCCTGTTCCAGAGTTAGCATCAACAGTTCCCATATATAGACCATAGTCTAAACCAGAAACGTGGTAAGTGCCAGCCGCTGTTCTGATGAAAGCAACCAACTCAGCACCACCTTTAGAAAGGTCGTTAAGAGCTGTCGTTTTAGCAGCAGTCATCTTAGGCATCTCAACAGAGATAGTAGGTACAGTAGCAACAATACCGTCAGCCGATACAGTTTTTACTTCACTAAATACAGAGAATCCGTCTTTGTTGTTAAATGAAATTTGAGTTACATCTGTTGCCGCTAAAGCAGTTCCAGCTGTAATTTCACGGTCAGCATCATCTTTAGTTAAGATGCTTCCCGCAAGGACACTATCGCGGTTAGCAATGTGTAGTTCAAGAATACCACCAATTGCAACGTCGTCACAAGAGTAAGAAACACTTGATGGTAATGTTAGTGTACAGGCCATTTTTTATAAGGTATTAAAGGAAGGGCACAAGGCCCTTCCGTTAGTTATTATTATGCGAAGTTCTTAGCGTAGACAATCTCGTCACCTTTAAGGTAAGAGAAACCTAACTTGAACTGTCCCCAGATTTTATCAGAAGATAATTCAGCTTCGTACTTCATATCAATTGCGCGAACGTCATTGTACTCATCAGTCAACATCACGATGTTCTGTGCAGCAGCAATCATAAATTCGTTAGCAGGCATAGATGGGAAGTGAATAACTTCCATACCGTAGTAGTTCGGTACACCACCTTCTACAACACCTTGTGGAGTAGTAGTGTAAAGACCAGCGATAGCAATTTGGTAGTGTTGCATAGCAGCAGTTCCTAAGAAGATAGCAGGTTTGAAATCACGGTCAGCGTCTCCGTAAACAGCAGCCAACATAACGTCAGACATTGTTTCGTAAGCACCTTCTAATTTGTCAAGGATGTTAGCAGAAGTTAATACAGCATCAGTGTCAAAGTCTAATACAGCAGCATCAGCAGCCATTTCAGTAGTCAATGCAGTACCTGCAACAGTCAATGCTTTTTCAGCAGACAATTTTGCGAAGTAGTCAAATACCCAGTCTTTAAAGTCAGCATCCATAGTTTCTGGATTATTCTGACCTTTCTTCAAAAGAAGACCACGGTAAGAAGACTCAAGAGCGTTCTTACAGTTTAGGAAAGACCACTTGTAAGTAGTTACAGTCATTTCTTTTTCTCCGATTGTAGCAGCAGAGTTGCCGTCAAAGACACAAAGGTCTGAACCGAAAGATAATGTAGCGTCAAAGATAGGTACGTTTACTTTAGCTTTAACACCGTCAACAAGGCGGAAACGGTTTAATACCGCTGCCGATTTTACCATAGTATCAATGAACAAGTCTGGACGACGGTCACCGTATGGCAAGTTTGATATTACTATACTCATTTTATTTTAATTTAAGAGGATTCGTTTAATTAATTTACAATAATTACTTGCGGTTAAAGAAGTTATTAATCATATCTACTTTTTCAGAAGTGATACCATTAAAAACTACTGTCTTGTCTTCTACTGTTTCAGCAACTTCTTCAGCCTTTTGTTCAGCAGCAAATTGCGCCTCAACTTCAGCTTCTGTAGCTTCTTCTTCAGCAGTAAATTCTTCAGAGACTTCCTCGGCAACTTCTTCAGTAGCTTCGTACTTGTCATCCTTCATTTCTTCTTCCTCTTTCTCCTCTTTGTGTTCGGGAGTATGAGCCATTTCTTCTTCATCTTCTTCTACAGCAGCGTTCTCTTCTTGAGAGTCACCCATAGACGCGATGTGCTTTTGAATCATTTCAATGGCTTCCTTCAAATCAGAAACACCAGCAAACTTATCTTCAAAAGATGTCACAGCTTCAAGAAGCGAGTTGTTCTCGTTCTCAAGAGCTTCAATTCTTGCTTCGTACTTGTTAGTCATCGTCTCAAATTGAGCCTCTAACTTACCAAGTTCTTTGCCAAAACTAAATTCGTTCATTTGTTCTTCGTTATTAATTGTTGGTTTAATGTCTGCTTTAATCTCAATAGAGAAACCATTAATCTCTCCGTTTTCAATTGCAGTAAATAATTCGTCAGACTCAATTTTTGCCTTTACGAATACGGTTCCGTTTGGTAGTTTATAACCATAGTCTACAGACTTATCGTTATCACTCTCTTTGGTCCAAACTTCAAGCATCACTACATCGTCAGTATCATTCTGATGGTTAATGCCAAATGCGTTAAATAGTCCCTCTTTAGAATACTTATACATAATCTCTTGGATTGTCTCCGCAGTGAAGCGTACATAGTAGTATCCCATTTCGGGTGAGAAGCGTAGGATTTCCTTGTTAGGAATCATAATAGGCCCTACAACCTCTTTCTTCTTTTCGTCAGCAAACATCTGTACCTTCTCTACTTCATTGAAGTGGATAAAGTCTTCCTCAATTGCAGGCTTGTCTACAAGAGAAATCTTGTACATACCTTGAGCGATGTCTTCTAGCGATATATCAAATAATGGTAGTTTATCCATTTGTTTTATTTTTTATTCTTGATATAGGCCTCAATCAAAAGCAACTGCTTTTTAATTTCATCCATATCGGCCCTCAAGTCTGTGTGTCTTTTTTCAAAACCTACTTTGACCTCGTTAATGCTAAAAAAAGCAAACCTGTATAAAACATAAAGGCTGCCAATTAAAAGCACCATTGTTATTCCATATTCACCAACAAGTTTTAGAGTTTCTTCCATTACTTATTTGCTTTTTTATGCCAGCTTGGTAGCAGGTCATTATCTTGTACATACTTAGCGTTAGACGGTCTACCGTTCTTTACCAAGTACATAAATGCGTTTAGTCGGGCAAGTCCCCACTGCGTTGCTGAAGTAACCTTTGGTGAGTGTCCTGTATTAAAAGCACCCATACCACGAAGTACAACACGCTTTGCAGCTCCCATACCCACCTTCTTATCGGGGTACTTCTCATTGTAAGCGTCTACTTTAGTCTTTATAGACTTAATAATCTTTGGAGATAGCTTTCCACCTTTTCCAACACCTTTAGGATTCTTGTTAGGAGTATCGCTTTTAGGTGCTTTGGGAGATTTCTTAATGCTTCCATCCTTGCCTTGTGTAGCATAATCATCTTTGACTTTACGGTCACCCCACGGGACGTCAGCCACATCAACACTTGCCTTAACTGTTCCTTTTCGTATGCTTTCAGCTTTTCTAATTGCCCAGTTAACACCGCTCGTTCCTCCCCAACCAAGCCAAGCCACATAGCCTCTATCTTTCCAAGGCGTGTCCTTATACTTAGGGTCAATCGCAGCATTCTTTCTATGGCGATTAAAAGCAGCCATTCTCGCAATAGTTTCATACGATAGTTTTCTTTTTGAGGCTAATTGGTTTGCACGAGTCCAGCCCACATTAGTCATACCCTTAACTTCCTTTCCATACTTCTTCTTCCACTCAAGAACTTTCTTGGCGTTGTTAGTAGCGGATTGTGGGTAGTCGTTGTATGTAGCCATAAACTTTTTAAAGTGGTGGCAAAGTATAAGCCATCAAATTAATTTACAATTATTTAAGTATTCCCTTGATTGTTATGTATGCAAAATCTTCATAAATATCCCCCTCTGCACTCTTAACAGCTATGGTGTCCTGTGTTAAACGAGTAGCTGTAAAGTCTTTTAGTAAGAAATCTAAATCTGCTAATTCAGATGTAGGTATTACCATATCAAACTCAATGCTTGGACTATCACTAAACTTTATCTTTTCATCCTCTGTGTACAAGGCGTAATAATCTGTAGTGTCCCCGTCCTCGTCTTCAGCCATAAGATTCCAACCTTGGTTGTTCTGAGGGAAAAGCCTACCGTTAAATACGTGTGTAATGAAATTTATATATGTACGCTGAGTCTCAGTATACATAGCGGGTCTTTGAAACTTCGTGACAGTTAAAGGTCTTTTTATTTTTGTATTGTATAGAGGTTTATCTACATAAGCGAATCTCAATCCAATTTTTTGATGCTCAGTAAATAAATTTTTAGTGAATCCTATCTCCCGTTCACTCACAGCACCATTAATGTAGTTTTGGTTTATCTGATAATCCGTAGTGTCTCCTGCGACAGACTTATAGTATATAGAACTTTTTAGCTTTATCTCTAAGTCCGATATACCTGTTGGGTTTATTTCTTGAGTAGTAGAGCCTATAGTTATTCCATCACCATCTTCATCATCATAATAAAGACCATAATCTTCGTTAGAAATAGTTAGGTTTTTTACTTTATCACCACCAATAAACACCTTTGCTGATTTTAAATCATCAACATATTGGTTTATATCTTCGCTTCCATCTCGCATTAAGTGTAGCGGGTCTACCCTTAGTATATTTAATGCTCCTACTTTTTCATAGAATATACCACAGTTAAATCTCTTACACACACCAAGCAAAACTTGGTAAACGTTCATCGTAGCGGTGTTCTGTAATGAGCTTTTTATATTGTACTCATCTGTAATTCTGTACGGATTGAAGGCTTTATTAGCGGTAATATCTATGTCTAAATTGTCGTAATCAAATATCCTAGTCACTACTTTTCTTAATGCTACATCTTCAACATCATTAGTTTGAGGAGTGTCTAAATATAAGGTATTTGAATCGTGTACTGTTTTTGATGTAGTGTGTCTAATACTTAAAGTTCCATCTATGGGTTCTAAAAAGTAGTTGACTCCATATCTACTTTCTCCATTAATTTCTATTTCCTCACCAGCAGGCATAAACAATTCAGGAACCTCATCCCACTGAAGGGTATCGGTGTATCCTGATTGAAGTGCAGGTTCTAGTATTGCAAACCTAGAGTTACTGCTAGTGTCTTCAAAAAAATAGTGTGGTACTGAACTGCTATGATTGACCTTTTCGGTAGTTCCTTGAACGGCAGTTGCTTCTTGACTAAGAAGTTCTATAGGCGCACCACTAGACCTTTCCATTCTGATTTTCTTAACCATCTGACCATTTTCATAAATACCTATGAAAAAAGCAAACTTCATTGTAGAAGCCCCTGGAAAAACCGAAGACACCATTTGGTCATCATTTACCAATGGTATCTCATATTTTATCTGAGGTATTTGTGCGCTTAGTGTACCGTTATCAAATTTAATTGCACCGTTAAAAGACATATGAGGAGCGAAGTATCCTCTTTCGTTTCCAAATAATACATCTTCGGGGTATCCGTTTTTTCTTATGTCCGCGCCATAAAGACTAAAAAAAGAGTTTGGCCCACCTTCAGGGTTAGGTCCGTAGTTACCAAAAGTCTCTGCGCCATAATACCAATTGGTTACAAAGTTTTTTGCCGCAGTAGGGTCATCTCTTTTAAAGTCACTAAACATATCTTCATTCGTACCCGACCAAGCACCAGCCTGATGTAAGTCAAATGTTCTAGTGTTGGTGTCTAGATTAGCCTCTAGCTTAGATGGTACAAGCATATGCAGCTTTTCAGCTTCAAAATCGGGTATTGCCTCTGCATAGTTTAATGCAAACAGCTTACTGTCTACGCGAGTGTTAAATCCTGTATCCGTAAGATACCTTCCTATGTATTGCAGGAATTGTTTTACGTTAAAGGCGGGTACTATACCCACTCTGTCTAGCCCTACACCATACTCGGTAAACTGTCTAGCGGCATAACCAAACTTTCCTTCTACATCATTACAGAAGTCAATGTATGGGAAAATAATTGGTCTTTCTGTAGGGTTCGCATCAATTACTCCTGCCTCTCCACCGCTTGCTACTGTATTTGAAAAGTTTAAGAATGATTGGTCCGTTCTGTAATAGTTTCTGTACGCTGGATTTGTAGCATCGTACAAAGTGTAAAGCTCGGTTTCTTTTAAATCATTTATATACTTGCTTACGAAGTCTATTAAATCAACATCTATATACGGCTCATCACTATTGTATTCAATGCTTTGAACACTAAGCATACCTTGAATACTTGTGTTAGGCGAGCCTAGCACTGTTATCTTAAAAAAGAAATCTTCTTTCGGGAAATCGTTTTTATCAGATGTTAATGGATTGTAATCAAATCTAGTAGCATCTTGATTTGCTGTGGTTAATGGTATTTTTAGACTGCTAGAAAAAGGAAGTCTGACCTTATCTACTTCTAAGTTGTCGTAAAAATCTAGGTTGTATTCCAACTCAGGGTCAGGGAACAAATCCAGCTTATAATAGTTGACGTTATCCGTGCTTATTTCTAGCTTAAAATTCATACTATCTTGTTGCGATATTAAAGTCTAAGGAAGACTTAAACTTGTTGTTTAAAGTTACAAAAGTATCTTCACTAAAAGAAACGAGATATGCCACATCGTTGCAACCGTCTTTAAACACAACCCAAGTAGTTGCAATAAGCTCTTTTACATCTCCAAAAAACAATCTTCTTTTTGTATCAACAATTAACTTGTAATCAAAAGATGTTCTGTAAGGTCTATAACTTTCCGAGTAGGTAGATACTGTAGCAGAAGACTCAATCCTAAAAGACGAAACACTACTGCTCAATAGGTCTGCGCTAATATCAAAATAGTAAGCTACTTGAGGAACAAACGAGGAAGGGACACTTGTATAAATATTATTATCAAATTTACCTATTCTTTCGTCTTCCTGAACCACAACTACGACTCCAATTGTATCAGATATAATCATATATAATACATCTCCAGAGTTTCCTAATACGTTGGTAGCAGTTATCTCATTAACTGAAGTAAGGTTACAAGTACCAGTAGGTGTTGTTACAGGAGTATTTGTTCCGTAAAAATTATAATCGCTCATTATATTCTATCGTTTCTGTCTCTTATTCTTCTTTCATTTGCATCGGACCTTAGGTCTTTAGATGATACAAATGCTCTAACAGGCTTACTGCTTTGTATAGCGGTTGAAGTTGTAGCCTCTGCGATAGCCTTTAGGTAATCTACACTTTCGTTTACATTAGGAGATACTATACCTCCATTTGCAAATTGATATCTACCTGAGCTACCACTAACTTTGGCTGAGTTGTTTATTCTTTCTAATATGTCTCTGTGTAGTGACGCAGCTTTTTTGTTTACTATAAATTCTCCGCCTTCCATTTCGTAACCCGATTGTCCTCTGACACTAAATGGCACACCACCTTCTGAATGGCTAGGCCCGTTTACCATACCACCATCCTCAAATCTAACAGGAGTAAACTGTCTTTTGTTAATAGCGTCTGCCTTTGCAAATCCCGCTGCTACAACGGCTCCTAAAGATAACGCTGATACTATTGAAGCTGTTATACCATCATAATTCTCAAAATTTCTTAAAATATTTGAAGCCACTGCCTCCGCTGTTTCTGCCGCTACTATCCTAAGGTCTGATTTTTTTTCAGCATCAAATATTTTTTTCTTAATTGAGTTTTCCTTAGCTAGTTGAACCTTTTGCAGTTCTAAAGACTTTGTTCTAAACTGCCCTTCTGTAATTAGTTGGTTGTTTAGCTGTGATGAAAGTATTTCTTGCTCAATCTCTGAGGCTCTACGTACCGAATCAAGTTCAGCTTCTAATCTAGATTTCTTTTTCTGTAGATAAGTATCATTGTATTCGTCAAAAACATCTCCAAGCTCATCTAGTATATCCTCTAGACTTCTTTTAATTTGTTTCTTTAGGTCTTCTGCTGTTTTATCTAAATCTTTTTTATCTCCAAATATTCCAGAAAATACTAATTCCCTTAATATAGTTTTTTGTTCGTCTGTTAAATTCTCACCAAAAGATTCAAATAAATTGTCTAAGTAATTATCTACAAACTGTTTTTGCTCTGCTGAAAGCTCCTCTCCTTTTGTAAGCTCTTTTCCGAATCTTTCTTTAAAATCATCACTAATTTGCTTCGCTGCCTTACCAAACTCTTTAATATCTACACTCAATCCAGATACTTTAAATTCAATCTCAGCTATCTTTAGAAGAGCCTTCTCTGTCTCTTTTGCGGATAGTCCTGCTTTTTCTAGCTTCTGTCTATAGTTTTCTATTAAATCATTTATAATCAAAAACGAAGATTGCTGCATTAAAAGATTATCTGACTCCAAAGCTAATAGTCGGTTTCTAAGAGCTTCTTTTTCTTTATCGTTTTCAGTGTTTTCTAATTGACTAAGTATAGCCTCTCTAGCTAGTTTGTTTTCTAAAAGTTTGTTTTCTAAAACGTTCTTCTGTCTGTCAATTAATGTTTCTAGGTTATCAATTTCCTCATTAAATGTTTTTGCCTTTCCCTTATCAACCTTAGCTATTTGGTCAGCCAATACTAATAAGTTTCTGAATTTAGATATTTGTGTATTGTAAGCGTTTAATTGAGCTTCTAATGTTAATAATCTTCTTGATTCATCAGTTGAAAGCTCTAAACCAAACTCGCGCTTTCTTCTTAGGCTTTTAATTTCCCCATCTAGTATTACCTTTCTTTTAGAGGCTAAATCGGCTAATACCTCTTCTACTTCTTTATTCTGCTTTGCAGCAGCAGCAGCAGATATTTTTTCTTCAGTGTTTATTTCCGAAAGTTCTTCAAAGGTATTCTTGTATTCTTCTGTAATCCTGTTTCTTTCTATTTGAGCCGCTGCAATAAGTATTTGTTGGTCAAGTTCTCCGTCTAATGCATTGGCTACTTTTACTCTTGTTTCAAGTTCAAGTTCAAAAATTTTGTTGTTTGCTAATCGCAACTGGTTCTCCCTACCGTAAGTATTGACGCTCTGGTTTTCTAATTCAGTCCGTTTCTCTAACAAATCAAGCATTCTTTCGTCTGTCTTTAATATCTCCCCGCTTATTTGATTTATAGCTACGGTTTTTGCAGATGTTAAATTTTTATCAAAGTCACTAGATTCTTTGTTCAGTTTTTCAAACTCAGTTACTGCTGCGCCAATACCTCTGCCTAGGTTTTCTGCGCTTACGTCAGATATTCTTTCTAGTCCTTCTGCCGTGTCAGCAGCTTCGCTGTCAAGTATTCTTAACGCTCCTCTTACAAAATTAGACCTAGCAACAAAGTCTCCTAAATTAATTAGGAATGCATTCCAAGCAGAATTTAAAAGCTCGGTATTTCCTTTAAGGGTGGATATTTGTTTTGACGAGGCAAGTATTGCTGCTCCAGCATCTATATATGCGCTCTCCGCATCTTCAAGCACTTCTATGTTTTCTACAAGCGTAAGTAGCTGTGCCGCTGAACGCTTACCAACAAGCTCAATTGCTTCAGCGAATGAAATCTCCTCATCTGATAAATCCCTGATTATAGACTCTAGGTCTTGACCTGTTTTACCTAGCTCTGTTAAAATACCACGTAGACCCGTACCAATACGAGAGGCTGTAAATCCGTTATCCGCCAAGATAGCCATTGCTCCAGAAAGTTCTACAAACGAAGTTCCTAGCTCTGCGGCTAGTGGACCGACATACTGAATAGCAGTACCAAAAGACTCAAAAGACAATGCCGAGTTATTTATAGTAGACACAAGCACATCACCTACCATAACAGACTCCGCTGCTTGAAGGTTGAACTGATTAAGTATTTGACCCACCTTTTCTGCTACGGGGGCAGCATCTTCTCCCAATGCCTGTGCAACATTCGCAATAGCCTGTGTAGAAGCAATAATTTCCTGTGTGCTGAATCCTAACTTACCTAGTGATGTTTGTAGCTTTACGATTTCAGAAGAAGTAAACTTCGTGCTACCTGCTACATTTAAAATGTTGTCACTAAGCTGTTCCATCTCGTTGCTATTAGCACCTGTAACTGCCGACAGCTTTGCTAGTTCAGCCTGATACTCAATAGCAGCTTTCGCAGCACCTACAGTTATATTTTTAACTGCGCTTAAAGCAAGGTTAAATAACTTAAACGAACCTACATATTTGACTAGGTTACCTGCGGCCTTACCTAAGGATGCTGAAGAGAATTGCTTTCTAAACTCTGAGCCAAAAGTAGCCTGTGTTTTAGTAGCTCTCTTGTAAAGACTATCTAAACTACTAATACCTGTGTTAAGGCCTTTGATTGCTGAGGTAGCATTCTTATATTCTTGGCTAGTTTTGTCAAGGACTTTTTGCTGCGCTCTTATTGCTCCCGTTACAGACTTAAACTTTTTTGAAGCAACATCCATTTTGTCGCCAAGTTTCTCCGTAATCTCTGCTGCGGTTTTACCGTTTTTCTGGAGCTTTATTATTTCGTTGGATAACTCAGCAAATAAACTGTTAGCCTTGTTGATGCTAGCTGTTAAATCCTGTAATCCGTTTTGTTGCTTTGCCATTTTATATAGCTTTAGTAAATTCTAACGCAAAATCATTGATATAATCCAAAGCAAATTCTTCTTCAAATTTCTTAAATGCGTTCATAATCGCTAACTCCAAACTTATATTTAGGTTTGTTGAGTATGGATTCCTAGTTTTTAATTCGTTTTCCTTGCGTATGTTCTTTGCTATTCTATAAGCCACACCCTTTCTATAGCTGTCTCTGCTTAAAGGATAGACGTATGTTTTGATTCCAGACTTTAATCTTTTCTTTTGTCTGTAAAAACCTCTAGTAAAAAGACCTTTCCTTAGAATCCACTGAAAAATATTATCTGTGCTAGGCTTCATAGTTTTCTGAGCCTTGCTCTTTCTACCTTCTACGGTATCTAGCTTTGCACCGTACTCTCCCCAAGGGAGTGCTACTTCTATCTTTATGTCTTGAAGGAGATTTGACTGTGTATTAAACCCAGACTTTATTCTTAAATACTTTCCGCTCCTTTGATAGTTAATAGACAATATATCATTTACTAAAGAGCCTGTAACGTCTTGATTGTTTTTCTTCAAGGCGGTAATCAACGTTCTCTTTAGACCTACAGATTGTATTTCCTGTACGATATACTTTCTGAGATTTTGTATTTGCTTTGTTCGGCTTATCAACTTATGATGCTTTTAACGTATGGGCTTCTAGCAAAATCAACATCTATTGTAAACATTACCGTAGATACGTTGTAAGAATCGTTTCCTAAATTATCTATTTCCGCTTCACCTACATTCACGTTTTCATTGTTCTGAATAAGGTAATCTTGGAATTGCCCTGCGACAAACATATTCTCCTCAACACACTTCATCATAGACGTTTCCTGTTGATAGGGGTACTTGTCTATAATGACGCAATCAAAGCTAAGGGTGTATATAGGTCGGTTAAGCTCTCTTGATATATTTGAGCTAGAAGGAATCATCACAAATGTTCTGTAATCAAACTCAATAGACTCTAGTTCTTCCTCAGAACCAACAAAGATGAATTGATTAATCATATCATTGTTAGCAGAGAAATCCTTTACCGATTCGTAAAAGCCTGATAAATTAGTCATAATCTCTTTATTGAATTTACAATTTATGCATCATCTGACTTTGCTTGGCACGCATCTTTTCTATTTTATTTTTCTGTGCTAAGAAACTCATTTCTGGAAGTACGGTACTCATTTTTAACATATATATCTCGCTGTACCTGCGGATATCTTCTTGCGCTAGTAGTCGCACGATGTTGTACCAATACCACTGACTATGAAACAGGTCCTCTCCTATCAACTCTTCTTTTTCGGATTCCTCCTCCTCATCGTAGTCTCTAACATTGTAAAACACTCCTGAAAATTGTTTAAACAACACACGCTCTCTATCGCTCATATATTTGTATATACATCCATATACATTCTTCACGTCCGAGTCCATTATGTTTTTCTTATTCTGCTCTTCCTCTTCAGGGTTTTCATTATCAAACTCCTTATGGTGTTTAGGTCTGATGATTAGTTTAGCTATGTCAAAATCGTTGTCCACATCGTGGTCGTACTTTTCTTTTGATGTTATGATTTGCTCTAGCATTATGAACTGACCTAGATGCAGGTCCATCACATTATCGTAAACCTTGAAGTCGTTGAGGTAGGATTCCTCTGCTGCGATATCATCCTTCATTGGGTAGACATCAGAGATTTCCCGCATTATAGCTATTTTCTGCAAGTTGCTTAAATCGCTAATAGCCTTATCTAAGTTACCTGTGGAATCTGCGCTCTTGTTAATGCTGATGTGTGTTCGTAGTGAAATCATAGAAACATTGTTACCCCTCCGTCTTGTTCTTCTTTAGCGCAATACGCTGCGATGGCTAAACTCATAACCATATCATCGTGCTTTCCTTGCGTATTGCTAAACTGTAAGTTGCCTGTAATTGGATTTCTCTTGCTCTTGTAGTCGTAAAGCTCTTTTATAAGCTCTTGATTATTACAAATCGTTATCATTTTATCGTCAAACAACTTAATCAGGTTTTTAATTATCAGTGGCTTTGTCTTTACCGTTGTAGAAAAGGGAACCATCTTGTATAATCTATCGTCTTCAGAAAGCTCATCAAACAATAAATCATTATTATTTACCTCAAAGTATGCAGTATTTAACATTTTATCGTGCTTCAGGTAAAAGTCCTTGATTCTTTGCTTGAACTCTTCGTTGTCCATACCCTCTTCCTTGTAGTTGAATCTATCAATATCTATAATATTGTAGCTCTCGTCTATTGCTGTGAGGACGGTGTAATCCTGCGCGACACCAATATCCATACCGATATAAATTCTTTCGTATTCGGTGTTTATTGTGGTACTCACACATTCGTCAATATTACTAAATAATGCGTTACTACTAATTGGCTTACATAAAAACTCTTGGTTAAACTGTGCTTGGGTCATACTTTTCTTTATGCCCATTACCGTTTCGCTTACACCTGAGTCTTTTAGGTCTAGATAGGTACGCTTGATGCTTTTCATCTGATTAAAGTTCTCCTCTAGCTGACCGTCCTTGTACCAATCAAAAAACCAATTGGGTCCATTAAACGTACTAGATGCCACTACCCTACCTCTAGTCCTAGTAACCATAGGCAAGAGAACTTCGTTTATAAAGTCTAGCTTCATATACGCTGCTTCATCAATGTATACAAAATCTAGGGTTGCCCCGCGAAGGTTATCCCCAGAATCCGCAGAGCGGAACTTAATAAAGCTCCCATTGTAAAGATACATTTCATTAGCCTTCCTGTCATACCTCTTGATTATCTTTTCAAAAAGCTCAGTCCTACCGTTAAACATACCCTCAATATCTTTCATCACCTTATTAGCTTGGTCCTGAATAGGTGATACCCAAAATATCCTTTGCCTAGGTGTATTCAAGGCTCTCATCACACAATCGTTCTGCATAAAGAAAGTCTTACCCGTTTGCCTGCCTGCGACAATAACACTTATAAAGGGTTTATCCTCGTGTACGAGCCGATAAAAATCCTTCTGCGGCTCAGTAGGTTTATATAGCTTAATCTGCATCTATATCCAAATAGTCTTGTTCCTCTGCTGGAGCTGTTAAATCTATCGTAGCGGTAATATCAATCTTGGTCTGCTCCACCTTGGTGGGAGCCTTATACCCCTGCATATCATTAATAATGCGTATAGCGTCCATAGCAGCCTTCATATCATCGTTGGCAAGGGCTATGTCTCTAATCTTAATTAACGCGCTTAGATTCGTTCCCTTGGCTGCCTCAATGCTTTTCATCTCTGAGTTGGCTATCGCCATAAGCTCCTTGTGAAACGCTGTGCCTGTAGTTCTTCTATCACGATAGTAATTCGTATAACCTAAACTCTTAGCTATCTTACTTGAAGCATCCATACCCTCGTCCCTAATCTTTTCAAGGAACTCGGACTGAAGGGTGGTTAGCTCGCTACCGCGTCCAGAGACTACTTCTCCTTTCTTATTTCTTTTTGTCGGCATAATAAATTATTTTCCTTGTCCTCTGTACTTTTTCTTGTACCCAGACTGACCTTTTGAGGCGTTCTTAGAATGCACACCCTTGCGCTTCTTGCGGGGACCTGCTACCTTAATCGTTGCTACTGTCTTCTTTGCCATTGTTTTTCTTGTAAGTGTATAACGGAATGTTATGTGCGCCTAATCTACCCGTAAAGGTTAGCTCACTAAAGTTTGGTGCTGTGTCATCACTATGATACCATTTCCAAATAGAAGTCTTCACTCTTTGGATACAACTGCCACAAGCAGTCTTAGGATTCTCCTGTCTCGGAAAGTATTTACTCTTCCCTACCATAGAGTTGTAAAACCTGAACATCTCTTCCTTGGTATCTCTCTTTGGCATTGTCCCCTTCAATAAGGCTATTAGGAGTTCTTTGGTTGACATATCTTATCGTTTTAATATGATTGTATAGATGTGCTTAATTGAGGCCTTTAGATTGCCTCTAATGGAATATACAATATTGAATGTTGAGTGTCTTTCATTATCATCGCCTATAAACCCCCTTATTATAATAAACAGTTATAATACCTTTACTCCCATAGTAAAGGTATTATAATAATAGTATTAGTGTAATATAAGACTATTATTATAATAGTATATATTATAATACAATATTCCCAAAGAGGTGTTTTGAGATTCTTTAATCACCCCAAATCCAAATCCCCTTCCCCCCTCCGAGAGGTTAGCTTCAGAGAACCTGTTTAAACTGACGGTCAGAGTAAGAAATTTGACCTGTGCAAATATTTTTACACTTATTTTCTAGGTATTTTATACTGTTTTTATTTTTCTATGGTAAAAGCTGGGCAATAGAGGGTAAGATGTGGGCTATAATATCCATATATTTACCTTTACACCAGTATTACAGTCGTATATTGCAGTATGCAAGTGGGGAAAATCCTCACAGAAATATAAAAAATTTATTTGTACAAATATGGAAAAGTTAAATCTACAAAATGTTTCACGTGAAACACTAGAAAAGAAATACTTTGAGCTTCTAGACATACAGAAAGAACTCAGGGACTACCAGCACGAAATTGAAAACGTGCTATTTCTACCCTTTTAATTTGAATTATTAATAACTAAATATATCTAAAATGAAAAAAGCAATTAACGTAAACAAAGGACGTCAAGCGACTACAAATGAGGTCATTAAATTTGTATTTCTTCAGGCTGTTAAAAATACAGCTAATGAATTACTAGAATCTAGAAATATAGACCTAGGTAACGATGTAAATATTGAAATTTCAGAAGATGAAATACACCACGTACAAAAAGTATTAGGTGCTTTCGCTAAGAAATACGAGGAGTGTTCTAATATTGTTACAGGTAAAATTCAAACCACTGTAGAAATAATAACAGACTAAAAATACAAATAGGGAGGAGCTAGAAATAGCTTTTCCCTTTATCCATTTATACTACTATGAAAATCTTAGCACCACAAATATCCGACCTAGAGGTACTACAAATAGTCAAGCCTCAAAAGCGCAAAAGAACACAGAGCGCACGTACAAAGAGAACGCGTACAGTTGTACAGAACGCCGACGGCACAACGCATATATACGAGGACAAATCTAAGAATGCTCAGTACCGAGACAGATGTAAGAATATCAAACGTCCTAAGGCATATACTGCTCGTTTCAATTATACAGATTGGCTAGAGGTACAACGTAGAAATGCTTACGTACATATTACTAGAGATGACGTATTCAGAATTGCATAAATATGGATATATCATTTATAGTAATATCTATGGCAGGGTTTATAGCAATAGGTATTGTTCTATCATACATTGATGAGAGAGCGCATAAGAGAAATATAGAACGCGCTAGAGAGCGCAGAACGGAGGATAAATAAATAGAAATAATGAGAAACACATTAGAAGTACAAACGGGAGACGTATTTATAGAAGCTACTGTAAAGGTAAGAATACATAGAAACGTTACACTATACACAGAAGATAGTGAAGAGTATTTATTGGAAGCTATGTACGATGGGGATATAGAAGTTATAGAAACCAAAGTAGATAGGTTTGAGGTAACGGATGTAGAAGTAGAAACAGATTATTACGAAGACTAGATATTATGAAACTGAAGGAACTTAAAGAAGCTGTAGGTAGTTTGTCTGCACCTTCAAAGATGCCCTGTAGCGGTTACTCTATTCCTGCAAAAGAATGTAACGTAGGAAGTAGATTGGTTACTGTGAAAGGAAGTACGTGTAGCGGTTGTTATGCGCTAAAAGGTAGGTACTCTTTTCCGAATGTGGAGAAGGCTATGTATCATAGATTTAACAGCATCAATACAGATGTAGAGCTGTGGACCAAGAATATGATTACCTACATATCTAAGTATAGAAAAGGGGACAAGTCATATTTCCGATGGCACGATAGCGGTGATATCATAGATACTAAACACCTAAGTGCTATGGTAGAGATAGCTATTGCTATACCTGAGTGTAGCTTTTGGCTACCTACTAGAGAGATAAAGACTGTACGAATATGGCAGAAGATGTATGGAGAGTTTCCTAAGAATCTCACTGTACGAATATCAGCACATATGAATGATGCACAGCCTAACCACAAAATTACAGGGTATGCTAGTGGGGTGTCAGATACTCAGGAGCTAAATGGTTACAAATGTCCAGCACCACAGCAAGAAAATAACTGCAAAGATTGTAGAGCTTGTTGGACCGCAGAAACTGTAATATATCACAAACACTAAAACTATTAATAATAACTAAATACAAGTACAATGAAAAAGATTAAGATGTCAATTATGAGATGGTTAGGAGTTCAAGACAGACTCCTTCAGCTAGAGCTAGAAATAGATAGCCTAGAATCTAAACTTATGAGTACAGCCTCAGATGTAGAGGATAACGGAAACGAAATAGAGGACAAGCTATCCCGATGGGAAGCAGAAGATATAGCTAGAGACGCTGTGAATGATTTAGATATTAGTGAATACGAATATGGTATACAGGAAATCGTAGAAGTGTGGATGGATGATAATGCTAGTGGTTATGTTTCTAGTGCTATGAATACAGAGCTAGAATCCCTAGCGGATAACGATACCATCAGGGAACTTATATCTGAAGAGATATCTGCGATATCTACAGTGCCTAGCTATACAGAGGGTGAGGACGATAGTCCTACTTGGGATATGAATGAGATTATACAGGAAGTAATTGAAGAAGTAATAACAAGATTAAGAGGATAGAAATATGATAAATAAAGTAACTAAGGAAGAATGTATGGATGCCATCCAATACCTGTGGGGTATGGGTATGACCATAGAAATGACTTCAGACAAAAAGTATTATACAGAGATACTATTAAAGAAGGTAGCAAACATTTATAAAATTAAACTAAAAGATGAAGAGTATGAATAAGCTAAACAGAAACATAGCGAAGCTAGTGTTGCAGAAAGAAGGTAGAATATTTGGTGCAACATATGTAAAAAAGAATGGAGAAGTTACTAAGATTAACGGAAGGTTTGGTGTGCGAAAGTTCGCCAAAGGTACAGGTGTTAGCTCTCCAAATGTATGGACCGTATGGGATAACAACAGAAAGAGATATACGGCACTAATACCTGAAAACATACTAGAGATAAAGTATGGTGGATATAAATACGAAATGAAGTAGGTATGAAAATCAACTCAGTGAAGGAGTATGTTAAGATACTCAACAGATGGAAACGCAATGGTACAGATGGCAAGATTAATCTACAGGATATATCTCTTGTGTATGCTTGGAACTATGTACCTGAGCAAGTAGTGCTAGATGTTATAGCACACTATGACTATGCAGATGTGAGCAACAGCTTAACACCTAGTGATGTGAATGAATGGAAAAATAGAGTGTTATTTAAAAATTAGAAACTATGCCAAATTGGTTTTATTTCTCACTAGATGTGAGCGGAGAAAAGAAAGATGTAGAGCAGTTCGTAGAGAATGTAAAAGGTTCTACGAAATATGAAACGGAAGGATATGAGTTTGACTTCAATCATTTTATACCTCAGCCCGATAATATATTTAGAGGTGCGTTAGGAATCAAGGAAGAGAAACATTGTGAGGACAATAGTATACCTAGTTGGTATCGTTGGAATATAGATAATTGGGGTACAAAGTGGAACGCATCAGTTGATGATAGTTGTTGGACTTCTGAACTAGAAAAGGTATCTTCATTCAGATATGATATGCGTACTGCTTGGGCAGACCCTAGACCAATAATTATGAAGATGCTTGAGAAATATCCTGACCTAGACTTTGAGATTAGTGGTGAGGAAGAGTCCAATGAATACGGAATATATATATCCACTTATGAGGATGTATTTCTTGAGGAACAGCCTGTGTATATTGATGATTCAAATGATAGGGAAGTATATTGGGAAAGTGAAGATAATCAATGGCATTATATGAACGATGATTCTCTGGTGGATGAACAAGAAGACTTCTACCCTATTAATAAATACTCTTGGTCATAATAAAATGGAGCAATGAGAACGGATAACTATTTTAAACTATGAAAAAGTATACAACCTGTGAGCTGTGTTGCTACGATATCATAGATGACAATGGGGATATTATGGAACACGAATGTATAAATCGTTAGAGATGTGGAGATATAGATTTTACTACCAAATAAAGGTAGATGATGGTGTACAAATTACATATGCTGTAAAGCATTGTAAAAGACCTAGAGCTACAAGCCCTTACAAGAACTTAGAACTTATGTTCAATAAGGGATTGATTGCTGTGTACGGATATGATATAGAAAGTAATATATAAACAATTAATAGTTATGAGATACAGGTATGAAGTAACTTGGGACAGCGAAATAGATGACCCCCAAAACGAAGGAGAGAAGTTCAAATACACTAAGGACTTCTTTGATATAGCAGATGCTAGACAATGTATGTTGTTGCACTCAAAAAGAAAATCAGTTATGAAAATTATACCCTTGAAAGATGAGTAATATAGATGAACAAATAGATGAGTTAAAATATGTGTCTAATACGCTTATAGGCACATTGGAAGATTTAGAAAACATACACTTAAGATTAGATGTACTTATTCAGATGAGATATGAGGAAGGAAGATGAGATGTTATTAATTGCTGATGAGTTAAACGCAATAGGTATTCAGCAGATGATAATAGAACTTA
>JAAHTH010000566.1_pt3 | contig 24951 bp, 14 predicted proteins | sample 6116091 | NCBI WGS metagenome assembly JAAHTH01 (sample SAMN13939990, study PRJNA603662) | sponge metagenome | isolation source: marine sponge | host: Mycale hentscheli | place: New Zealand | collected 2006
AAGGAATTCTGGCGATGGAAATGAACGATGATGGCGTCATGTTGGCCCAAGTTCTTTTTAAGGACGGAAGACTCGACTTCTACATGATTGGTGACACCGAAGGAACTCCGCCGCTAGAATTCACAAAGGAGTAAGTTGATCGGGTAGGATAGCGGGCTGCAAGTCTCTCGAGACACCAGAACCCCCGCTTCATTTGGCGATCACTACATGCCGCAACGTAGCATCGAGAGCTGTCAACCAACATTCACTCAGGGAACAGGTCAGTTATGAATTTCTTCCCCTGTGATCTGTTTTCTTAAAAGCTGTGATCAATCATGAAAGACCGTGAATTTCCCCGGACGATGCCACTATTCCTGCTAGGCAGTGTTCTGACGCTCATGGGTTGCCTGTCATTCGCGGCACCCATTGTCGCAGGAACGTGGGTAATAGGAGTGATTGGGATCGTTCTATTGATCGCTGGAGTCATCCAATTGGTGACAGCTTGGTGGGCCGAACGTTGGACGCAAAAACTCTCACCCGTGATCATCGGACTGGTTTCGACAATCTCCGGTGTTGGTCTGCTTTCGGAACGCTGGATTGGGGCAACGATGATCATTTGGGTGATGTCTGTTTTTTTCGTGGCCGGTGGCATCTGGAAAGTGATCACGGCTTTTAGTTATCGCCCGGCGAAAGGCTGGCTATTGTTATTTTTCAGTGGACTCACTGGTTTGGGTCTGGGGTATTGGATGTTCAATCAAACGGGCGAGGAAGATCTCAAGATCATTGGTATTCTGGCGGGGATCGATTTCCTGCTGACTGGTATTTCCATGCTGGCTGTTGCCATCACGGTGCGACAACTGATGGCCGTGGTTCAGGACAAAGCAGAGCAACTGACTGAAACATCAAATCCAGAAGACGAGCCTCTGATTCATTGAGAAAATCGAGAATCTTACGAAATGAGATGTTTCGAAAAACGCTGGCCGATTTTGCCCGTCACTGGCCTCAATTACTTCTGATCAATGGGCTGTACACGGTCATCGTCGTCGTTCTGCTGACTCCAATGTTGGCGATATTGAGCCAAGTTCTGCTCAAGTTGTCCGGAAAGCCGGTTCTTGTGGATCAGGACATTCTCGTTTTCATGCTCCAGCCAGCGGGCTGGATTTGCGCGATCACGCTCGGCTCCTTGTGGTTGGGAATCATCATTCTGGGACAGGCGGCGTTGATGGCAATCCTAGCTGTCCCCGCTAAACACAAGACGAGTACTCTGGCTGCGATCCACTTTACGATGACGCATTGGTGGAGCATCAGTCAGGTAACAGCCAGACTGTTCATAAGAGTTGGCCTTCTCGCCATGCCGTTTCTTGCTGTGGCAGCAGCAACCTACACCCTGCTATTAAGTAAATTCGACATCAATTTTTATCTTCAGGAAAAGCCACCTGAGTTCATTGTTGCTGTATTGATTGGTGCTGTTCTGGCCATCAGCTTTACGATCTTGTTATTGAAATTTCTTTCCAGCTGGATCTTTGCTCTACCGCTATTACTTTTTGAAACAGTCCCTGCCGCGCAAGCACTCAAGGAAAGTGTCCTGCGAACCGTCGGGGTTCGAATCCACATCGTTGGCATGTTTATCATTTGGATGCTCGCTGGACTCGGGGCGTCCGCCATAATGACCTCACTTTTGATTTGCCTTGGCCGATGGATGATCCCTGATACAGTCACTTCCCTTACCCTGTTGGTTATCAATCTGGGAATCTTTCTGCTGATCTGGATGCTCGGCAATCTATTCATCCAGATGGTTGGTAGCAGCCTTTGTGCAGCTCTGTGGTTTAACCTGTACCGGGAAATTGGATGCAACGATGAAAAAGCCGTCTTCCCCAATAGCAATCCTTCTGTTCCGTCTGACACAGAGGGCGGCATCCGCTTGAGTGCAAAGGGTCTGCTCGCTGGTAGCGTGGTTGGCTTAGCCGCTGCTGCCATGAGTGGGATCTGGACATTAGAAAGCATCCGCTTGGATGATGATGTTGAGATCATTGCCCACCGTGGTGCATCCGCTGACGCGCCCGAAAATACTCTCGCTGCCATGCTTGAGGCCATCGACGATGCCACCGACTGGGTGGAGATCGATGTCCAGGAGACGAGCGATGACCAAGTCGTTGTTTTCCATGACAGTGATTTCATGAAATTGGCCAGGGTTGATCTTAAAATCTGGGATGCAACCATGCCGGACCTTGAATCGATTGACATCGGCAGTCACAAAGATCCGATATTTCATGCCGAACGTGTCCCCACTTTGGCTGAATTACTAACCGTCTGCCAAGGTAAAACAAAGGTCGTTATCGAGCTTAAGTACTACGGGCACGACAAAGATCTTGAGCAGCGTGTACTGAACATCGTAAGTGATCATGATATGTCATCTGATGTGATTTACATGTCCTTGAATCTTGACGCAGTGACAAAGATGAAACAGTTGGATCCGAGTTGCCGTGCCGGTCTGCTGATGTCGTTGTTGGGCGGCAATATCCAAGACACCAAAGCTGACTTTCTTGCCGTCAATGCGATGTTCGTAAATCGATCCTTCATCCAACGTGCTCACGCCAGTGGAAAAGAAGTTTACGTGTGGACCATCAATGATGCTGTGACGATGTCACGAATGATTGGGATCGGCGTGGACGGACTGATCACGGACAAGCCTGATCTAGCGCGACGGGTACTTGCAGAAAGATCAAGCTTGAATCCTGCAGAACGGCTGATACTGGAGCTGTCCGAGACCTTTGGTGTTGCACCGGTTATAACCGGACAATAGTCGAGGCACTCAGACCGCTGCCACCAAGTATCTATCCACCAACAAGCCAGTCGCTGATTGGCACGTCCGTCCATATCCAATGGCATTCATACTACCGGTTACTCTTTGGATGGATCAACTGAAAGTTTGTGATCGAACCGTTCAGCAAGTCAAGAAGATGATGATCCCTCCTGAGTGACCGTTCAAGGCTTGGTCGATTGCCCAGTTTTTACGTCAGCGCGTGATTTGATCAACTGAATGGCCTGATCAGCAAATCGTTGTCCAAGAATCACATAACCACTGGCGGAGTAATGCAAATCATTCTTGATTGAATTGCCACGTCGATTTGTACCATCGTTAAGGTCATCCGTATCTACCCAGACACAATTTGGATTTTTCTCGGCCAGATTCACCTGCTGCGTTCGCACCTTCGTCCAGTGTGGATAACGCTTATTTGACATATCAAAGTCGCTCAACCGTCCCACCACAAAATTCAAGTCATCACGCCCGAGGTCAGCAGCGAGTTGGTCAAACAGACCATTCAGGCTGGCTCCATAAACTTCCCCATGTCGCTCATTGGCATCTCGCTCTCCCTGCATCCATACAAAGGTCACGGTTTTGATACTCTGATTTTTCTTTTTTATTTCCTCTCTGACCTTTTGCATCAGGCGATCATAAAGATCACCTGTCTTGTCGGGACGAGTACCATCAGCGGCTTTCCAGTCCTTGTACCACCTGCGAATGGGCTGACCACCGTGAGCATCTTTTACCACGAGCACTCGGTTTTTTCCGAATGCCTTTTCAACCGCCGGTGTGAAGGATTCCTCCGGTTGCATACCTGCCATGTTGGATTGACCAGAGAGAATGAACAGATTCAACCCGGCATCCTTGGTGTCTGCATGAGCAACAGAGCAACTGCCCCCAAAAGCCCACAAAAAAACGCTTAGCACCACTACACAGAGTTCCACAGTACTGGAATCGAACCTTGTTCCGGATCGGAATCGCTGTCCGCAGTTTGCCACAACAACATTCATCCAAGACAAAATTACACTTTCATTCACGACAGGTTTCATCGATAAAAATCTCTCTCTACTGAGTACTTGCGCTGCATGTGGACAATAAAAAACCATCACTTGTCAATCAACTCATCTTCAATCAAGCGTTGCAGGCGTTTCTGCCGACTGCCAACAGCCACACTCCCATCCGCGGGATGGGTTTGAATGGCGTACAGCCATGAATCATTGACCCTGATTTCTGCTACGACTTTCATTGTATCGGGATTGATGACACGCACGATTCCGTCATCACAGGCAACCGCAATCCACTCCCCTTGCAAGCCCCATGTCAGTGCAAGAGGCACTGCATCGATTCGGCAAAATCTAACCAGCCTACCAATGGTCGGTTGCCACAACCTGACGGTGCGATCATTGCTCACTGATGCCACCCGTGGCAGCCTGCGGGCTCCAAAATCCTGCCTCTGGGAAAGAGGCTGCACTTTCAATTCATTCACCGCGTTTGTGTGATTATTCAAGGTCCTAACCAACTCGCCGGTCCCAACTTTCCAAACCCTGATATTTTGATCAAGTGCACCGCTGACGATCAGGCTACCACCAGCAATCACCTGTATCGCCGTAACTCCCTTGGAATGTCCTTTGAGACGTCGAATCGGCTTTTCCAGCCCGACACGCCAGATGCCGATCTCGCAATCAAGACTGCCTGTCGCAAAGGTTTTCTCATCAATCCATGCAATTGATTGAACAGTATCCTCATGTCCCTCATGAATGGCAAGCAAGTCTCCTTTGGGCCAAGATCGAATCTCAACCACACCCATCTCCGCTGGCGTTCCGCCAGCAACTGCCAACTTCTGTCCATCGGGAGAAAATGCCAGAGACTGAATCAAAACCAATGAACTGGGTACTGTTCTTTTTGCCTTCAGGGTTGGCCACTCATGCACAGTCACAAACGACTGTGCCCCCGCGATGATCGAATTCCCAGCTGGAACGAAAACCACCGACGTTATAGGTGGCTCTGCAGCAATCACGCCATTCACCAGCACAAGCACCGGCAAACAAAAACAATGGGGAATCACCTTTCGGACGCGAAACGTGTCTGCAGCACGAAAGAGCCCACTCACAATTGAATGAACCACGCGACAAAAAGTTGACAACGAGCAGCTAACGTCACTCATGCGATCAGCTCTGACACAGGCTCGGCTTCATACGGCGAAATCCTTACGGGCCGACCATCACCGGTGTGAAATTCTTTCTTTGGATCGATACCCAGCAGGGTATAAATGGTAGCCGCCAAATCTGATGGTGTGACGGGTCGATCCAAGGGTGATTCGCCAACAGAATCACTCCTCCCAATCACCTGACCACCTGCAACGCCGCCACCCGCCATCAACACACTGAAAACACGTGGCCAGTGGTCTCGACCACCACGGGTATTGAGTTTCGGAGTTCGCCCAAACTCTCCCATCACAACGACCAAAGTTTCGTCCAGCATTGCCCGCTGCTCCAAATCTCGAATCAATGCTGACAATGCATGATCAAGGGAAGGTACCAAACCAACACCAACCTTGGCCCCCGCAAATCCATCTTTCAGTCGAACCTGCAACTTTTCGTGAGTATCCCAACCACGATCATTGACAGTTACAAACGGCACACCTCTTTCCACCAAACGGCGGGCAAGAAGACAACTCTGACCGATCGCCTTACCACCATACTTTTGCCGTAGAGCTGTCGGCTCTTCTTTGAGACGAAACGCTCGCTTCGCATCCTCCGAAGCAATCAGCTTGTAAGCCCGCTCCAAATCCGGGTCAGGGGAATGACTTTGGTTCTCACCTTTGCGCTCCTCAAATGCATTCAGTGCCGCTACGAATTGCCTTCGACGATCAAGCCGGGTTAAATTTAAACCCTGAAAGAAATCAAGATCACGAACAGTAAAGTCTGGTTTCGACGGGTCACTACCAACAGAAAATGGGCGAGTTGCAGCGGGCAAGTATCCACTGCCCGTCAGCCGACTACCACCCACATTAAAACTCGGGACCGCAATATTGGAAGGCAAAACGCCTGATCCATGATGCAACTGGGAAACAACCGCCCCGTAAGCTGGATATTCCAGCACAGGTGTGGGTTTGTACCCCGTCATCAGATAATGCGTTCCAAAGTTGTGCTCCCCTAATGGCGACGTCATCGATCGGATAATCGCAATCTGATTCATGGCTGCTGCCGTCTTGGGCAAGCACTCACTGAACCGTATCCCAGGAATCGTTGTGGGAATCGTTCCCAGCGGTCCACGCACCTCCAAGGGTGCCTCAGGTTTAGGATCAAATGTCTCCAGGTGACTGGGACCGCCATCAAGCCAGATAAGAATACAGGACTTCGCTTTGGTGGCAGCATTGCCTTCAGCAGCCCAAAGTCGCTGATGCCGAAGATAGTCGCCCATCCCCAATCCCAACGCGGTCAGACCACCCACCCTGATGAGTTCTCGCCGCCGGACTCCATCACACGTCGCTTCGTGAGTCACACGTGTTTTACTCATGATCAGTTTGCCTTTGATGAAAAATCAAGACGGGTTATCCGAGGGTAATGTTTGGCAGGAAATAGACAGAAACATTTGGGTAATCAACGACGATTACCAAGGTCATCTTTTAATGATTGGTTACAAACTCTTTGCAGGTCAAAAGACTCCAGACAAAATCTTCGAGTAGATTCCGCCTTTCACCATTACTCTCGTTCAATTGCCGACTCCAAAATTGCTGTTCAGTCTCCGTAACTGACCTCGACAGCGCCGCACGATAAAAATCTTCTACAATAGCCTCGTTGGTCACCCCCGCTGCGATCAGGCGTGAGAGTCGCCCATGGTCGGAAGCAATCCGCTGGTTCAGAATCGGGCCATTAAAAAGATGTAATTTCAGCGGCAGCCCGCCAGTACCTGCCGAAGATGCGGGTACCTCGCAGCTGCTCTCACGCGCACATCTGCCAAGTGCATCAAGTGTCTGAGACGCAACTTGTGGATTCGTAAGGGCCACAGCCCTTGTTCCCAGAGGCTTGCCACCATAAAGCTCTGGTATTCCCAAAACATCAGAGATGGCATCCGCTAAGACCTCAGGTTCCATACTCTGAACGATCCGGCGAGAGTAATAGCGAACATCACTCTCGTTACCACGCACCGAAAAACGACTCCGTGCATAGGCATCGCTAGCAGCGATCACTCGCAAGGTGTGTCGGAGATCAAATCCATGTTCAACAAAATCATCTGCAAGCTTCTGTAACAGCTTCGGATGTGTCGCCGGATTGGTGGCTCTTAAATCATCCGCTGGCTCAACCAACCCCCGGCCCATCATCGCTTTCCACAAACGATTCACAATCGCTCGCGCAAAGTAGGGATTTTTATCGGCGATCAACCAGTCAGCCAAGTCATTCAGCGGTTCCTCACTATCATCAACGAACTTCGCACCAGGAATCCGCGGGATAGCGTTCTTTCCAGTTTTCGGATGAATGACCTGTCCATTATCTGAAACCTTAACGACCTGCCCCGATCGAACTTTGGCAAAGACTGCAGCCAAACCATGGTAATCGTCTTGAGTCCAACGATCCAAAGGATGGTCGTGGCAATTGGCACAGCGCAGCCGAGTTCCCATGAACAACTCACTGGTAAATTCCGCTTGTTCTCTAGGCCCACTCACCGTGCGATAAAAGTTTGCTTGGCCAACCTGATGTGTATCCCCTTTCGCCAGCAACAGTTTCTTTGCAATAACGTCGTAACCGACATTTTCAGCAACCTGTTGTTGCAACCATTGATGGTACCGCTGAGCACCGACTTCATTGCCTGACTGAACGTGAATCCTGAGCAACTTGGCCAACTGCAAAGTCCAATATTCCGTGAATTCATCGGAATTCAATAAACGGTCAATCAAATTGGTGCGGCGATTGGATTCATCATCATCCAAAAAATCCTGTATGGTTTCCGCAATTGGCAATCTTCCTGTCAAATCCAAGGTAACTCGCCGCAGAAACACTTCATCTGCCGCATCGTTGGACGCAGGGATGCCAAGCGTGGCGAGCAACTCGTTGACCGACCGATCAATGAACTGATCTTGGCTGATAAATTGCTCCCGATCAATCACTTGTTTCTGATCATCAGCATCCCCATTCGCGGACGAGCGATGGAACGGCAGCATGATTTCGATTGGCTTGACCTGACTGAGGTAGCGGGCGATGACAACATGCCGTCCCTTTCTAAGCACCTTAACTTCAGCCGTTTGGAAATCGATTTCGACGGCGACCGGATCTTCAGGTGTAAATACTGTATGGCGAGTCACATCTCGAGATGAGCCATCCGAAAAGTGGGCAACAGACTTCAATTGAAATCGTTCATCCGGATCACGTACTACGACTGAAGAAGGTGACACCACCAACCGTGAAAACTGTGGTTGCGGTTTCAGTCCCTCGTACTTTGCACCGTCTCGAATCCACTGTCTCAAACGTGCTGCACCCTCTGATTCAGGATCGAGCCGAAAGCCCCCCCCATGTTCCATCGCTTCGGTAGGCTTCATCAATACCAAACTTTGTTCCGGTTCCTGCAAATTGACCCTGCGGCCTTTGAGTTCCAACGCGAGAACGCGATAGTCAGCAGCAGGATCACTGCCGTACAAAGACAATTTCAGTCCCCCGCGACCGATGGCTGCACCATGGCATGCGCCAGTATTGCATCCAGCCTTCGTCAAGACGGGGATTACATCATGGTCAAAATCAATAGCCGCGTCCGCCCCTGCGGGCAGCACAGCAAAAAGAACCATCCACCAGATGAACACCGCTCACTCCTGCTTGGACGATGATTCTGGCGTGGCATTGGGCTGCTCGCCATTAATACGAATTTCAGTTTCATATTCCTGAAACCAACTCTGTAACAGTTTTTGTGCTTCCGGATTTCCGTAATTTTTCAAACGGCCAGAATTCACCACGGTTGCTACGATGCGGGCCAATTCCTTTTTGGCATTTTCATTTTTTGCAACATACTCCTCAACCTGACTCGCGGCTTGGCGTACCTCTTCATTTGTGGCCTGTTTATTGATGACACCTCGCAACAATGCTGTAAGTTTTGGATCTCGGTTCGTGTTTCCTGCACCACTTCGGGACCCATTCTCGGGACGGTCGTTCTGATTTCCGCGTGTCATCCGCGAACGGCCGGCATACCGCGCTTCCAACGCATCCATTGATGGCACCTTGCCTCCACCGGAAACGGCTACAACTGATTCAAGAATCGCGGGCCCATCCACCTGCAATTGCGGCTGCACCAGCGCGAAGTTGCCGGTCACCTTTCCCTGGTTACCCACGAGCACCGTCACAATCACATTCCGGTTAAGGCCGTACGCACCGGGCCCCTCTTTGCCTTCCATGAACATCCCATATTTCACGTTGTCACTGAATAGACGTTGGACATTCTTTGACCACGTTGCTGTTGCCGTTGCATCATCTGTCAGAAACACGACACCAACATTCATTCCCTTATCTTTCCGCTCTGCTGCGAATTTCGTCACTGCTCGCATCAACCCAAACCCCGGTCTCGTCAATTCATGAATGAAGACCAGAACGATGGGCTGCCCCTTGGCATCAGCAACAGGATCAAAAACCTGTCCCTCTGATTCATCAACGAGCGAAGTGACATTAAAACCGGGCAATGCCTCTCCTACCTGCGGACCGGAAAACACTGAATCAGCTGCTTCCTTCTCAGTATCCTGAGCATGAACAGGCGGTGCTTGCGGTAAACACACGACAACAAATGGCAATAGAAAAGAAAAACAACGAAAGTTGGTCATTCGGAATTCCTTCAAACAAGACGGGACCTCGTAAGTTTCTACATTGTGGCAGAGATAAAAACATCTTGCTGCCCTGACGCTAAAGAAAGGTGAAATAGTTGTAACACACCGCTCGTTCCCGCAAATTTTGCTCAAATTTGAACATCAGAATTGCCCCCTCGCTTTGGGACCATTCCGAAATCCTCGGACAGCCCGAACGAGGCCAAAGCTGGGAACCGATTCACGCGGGAAAGCAACCCTGAGCACAAACCCATTCCCAGAACTCCACGTGGGATACCCTGGTTGGTCCGCGTATGTTTCCTCGAGCACCCAAGTGCCAGAAACCTTGCCACCTAGTGAACATCAGTTGACGCGGTCAGAATTAACTCGGCCAGCGTCATATGAACCATTTAGGACCAGCTTCCCAACGATTAGGTAATTCATGAGGGGTCACCCAACGTTCAGTTACAAAAAGATACCGGAAAGCCATTTTTCACGAGGCAAATGGCTGCGATAGTGTGTTTTGATCAAGGAGGCCTGCCCTGATCGTGCTGGACGAAGTCACAAAGCCTCTCACCCCCTGCACCAAAAAATCACCAGCGGCGACCACTGCTCACTGTACGCAAAACTGTACCTAGCACTGCACAACGCAACATGAGTTCCATCGATACGGATTTATGTTCCAAGTTAAACAGATGAATTGCACTTGGTAATTACGCTTACCTGTGCACCATCTCCACAGCAAGCCAATTCACTCATACAACCTTCCGAAGAAGGCAAAAGACCATGTGGATCAAAACAGCAATCGGCATCACGGCAATTGCGGCAATTGCGGCCGGAGCAATGCCATTTTTGCAGAAGCAGGACAGCAACACCGCTGACAAGTCGCTCATGACCTACAAAGTCAGCCGAGGTGACCTCAGCGTGACTGTCACTGAAAACGGAATGCTGGAGAGTTCCAACAACGAGGAGATCAAATGCATGGTCAAGGGTGGCAGCACTGTGCTTTGGGTGATTGAGACCGGCACAATTGTCGAAGCAGGAGAGGAACTGGTTCGTATGGATACATCCTTGATCGAAGATAACATCACTCAGCAACAGATCACTTATGAACGTGCAGTAGCAAATGAAATCATTGCGCAAAGCGAAGTTGATGTTGCAAAAACCAACATCGAAGAGTACGTCAACGGCACTTACCTTGAAGAACGCAATACCATTGAAAAATCCATTTTCGACTCTGAGGAAATGGTCAAGAAGCGTCAACTGGCATTTGAATCTTCCTTGCGGCTTGCATCGAAGGGTATGTTCGGCTCACTTCAAATGGAGAGTGAGCAATATGCAGTCGACTCAGCACGTAAAGATCTTGAATTGCAAAAGAGCAAACTTGAGACCCTTGACCGTTACAAGAAGAAAAAGACGCTTCAACAATTACAAAGTGCACTCAACGCTGCACAGGCAAGACTGGCGGCAGAAAAAGCATCTCTCAAACTAGCGAAAGACAGGCTGGACCGCGACAAAGAGCAGCTAACAAATTGCATCATCACAGCCCCAGCTGAGGGCATGGTAATTTTCCCCTCTGCCGCTGAGTGGAAAGAGACGCCCGACATCGAAGAAGGTGCGCGGGTGCGAGAGCAACAAACACTTCTCATGATTCCAGATACAAGCAAGATGCAAGTGAAGGTTGGCGTTCACGAATCGAAAGTGAGCCGTCTTAAGATTGGAATGACTGCCCAGGTTGCCTTGCAAGACTTGGAATTGACAGGCAAGGTGAACGAGATTGCGGAAGTCACCCGTCCAGCGGGTTGGTGGACGGGCAACATGGTGAAGTACGACACATTGATTCGCTTGGATCCCCAGCCTGGTCTAAAACCGGGTATGAGCGCAATCGTGGATATTGTCCTCGCAAGTTACAGCGATGTTCTCAAAGTTCCTGTGGCTGCGATCGTCGAATCAGCCGATGGATTCTTGTGCTGGATTCGCAAGGACGGCCAGATCGAAAGAAGAAATGTAACCTTGGGTGATACCAATGATGAGTACACCGTGGTTGAGTCTGGATTATCTGAGGGAGATGAGGTTGTGCTCAATCCACTTGCTCATCTGAAACAAGCCGAACAGGAAGCTTTGAAGCCAGGTAACTCCAGCGGGGCGAACAATCCGTCCATTGATACTTCGCCGAAGAAACAGGAGCAATCAGCAACCAAGAAAAGTAGTTCGACTGACTCGACCAAAAAAATAAAGACTGAGACAGAAAGCCAGAAACTACTAAAAGCAGGGGACAAGAACGGCGATGGGTTTTTGCAAAAGACGGAACTGCCAGCAAAAGACCAGGCAAACTTTTCCAAAATTGACGCGAACAAGGACAACAAAATCAGCAACTCTGAACTGAGTGCTGCCCTGAAAGCGGCCAAAGAAAAATGAGCAGTCTACTGGGACAAACTCTGGTACTGGGAGTCAAAAGTCTGCTACTGCAAAAGATGCGGTCGTCTCTGGCCGCACTCGGTATCTTCATTGGTACAACAACCGTCATCTGGTTGGTAGCTATGGGTGAAGGTGTCAGCTATGACGCACAACAGCAGATCATGGAATTGGGCGCCAACAACATCATCATTCGGAGTGTCGAACCGCAGTCGGCAGACAATGCTGCAGAAAGAGTCAAAACCTATGGGTTGCTGCGGAAGGACTATCGACGAATTCTTGCCAATGTTCCCACCATCAGTAGTGCCGTTCCCATGCGGGAACTGAAGCGACAGTTCCTTGTTGATGGCAGAACAGCGGATGTCAACTTGGTGGGATGCACGCGTGAATACCTTGATCTGAATCATCTTCAGATTGCTCGTGGCCGATGGATGGCTCCACAAGATGATGGTGTCAACGTCATCATCCTTGCGGACCAAACAGCAAAACGGCTATTTCCCCTCAGCAATCCGATCGGAAAAAAGGTCGGTGTTCAAAGTGACGTTTACACGGTCATTGGACAAACGAAACCAAGGGCAGCTGCAGCCGCGATAGGTGGAAGTCTTGAAGCACGCGACTATGCCTATGACGCCTACATTCCCCTGAAAACATTTGAGCAGCGAGTTGGTGACCAAATCATGACTCGTCAGGGGGAAGGTTTCAATTTTCGCGGCGAAATCGTTGAGCTGACTCAAATTACTTTGACCGTCGACGACATCGAAACTGTCGATGCAACCGCCGCGATTGTTGAGCTGCTGTTGAAGGAAAATCACGAGCAGGAAGACTATGCTGTGGTCGTGCCCAAGGAACTGCTGGCCCAGGCCGCGCGCACCAGGGCAATGTTCAATGTTCTGTTGGTAGTGATCGCCGGCATCTCACTTTTAGTAGGTGGCATCGGCATCATGAACATCATGCTGGCCACAGTTACCGAACGAACACGAGAAATCGGGATTCGACGCGCTTTGGGTGCACAACGAAGTGACATCATTTCGCAATTCTTGACGGAAACCTTGGTCTTGACGGGTAGCGGAGGACTTCTGGGAGTTCTGTTTGGCTTGCTGTGCAAGCCGTTGTTCCAGTTTTTGCGGTACGTTGTGCTGCTGGTCGATCCTGACTTATTGCCGCCGACGGTTTTAACCCTCGAGCCAAGAATCGCATTCTGGTCCATTGGGCTTTCACTCTTCATCTCATTGGGAGTCGGTTTAATCTTTGGTGTCTACCCAGCTCGCCGCGCAGCATACATGAACCCAATCGATGCCCTGAGACACGAGTAGCGTACAGCATTCTGAAAGCTCAGTTTCAGAACGGACGAATGCTTGGATCTTCTACCGATTCCACAGGTGCTTTTCGATCACGCTATCTTCTTTGGTTTGGGTGCCGTGAAACGATAACAGCAGAAACGGGACGGGGCGTTTTGCAAAGTGTGGTCATAGTAATCAACCATTTGCTGTATTCATTTCGTTCCCCTCGGGGATACTGCCAATCGAAGGTGAGTCAGAACTCCTAAAACACCTTCCTGATGAATACCACCGCATACTGTTTCTATTTGTTCAGATACTGTTTGCCTGAACAGTGACTTGCGACTCAACGGGACCGGTCTGTTTCCTGCTCCCCAAAGCCAAACGGACACTGGATACATCTCAGAGTCTTCATGCTGGGGCTACATGGCACCAGCGACACGGTCAACGCAATTCGTCGGGCAGATGGAACGTTAACACTCCCGTTGTTTTCCGAAGCCATCGAATCCCCCCGGGTTCAGACGGTGTGAACTACGTAAAAAACGTCTTTTTCGCAGTCTTTTGGCCAAAATTTCATTTAACCACGGTCATGGGCGCAACAAACAACAAGACTTGGACTCTTTGCATCAACTGCCGCATTCCGGTAACGCCAAAAATGTCGTACCCATTGCAAACAAGTAAGTGGTTGAAATGTTCGAAATCCTTTTAGCAGTGTTAATCGCGTGGGCAACTATCACGCTTGTTGGACATGCAACCTGGGTCATTCTTGCGGGAATTGTCAGTTTTTTCACAGACAACACCGAATCTGACAACAGAACGCCTGAAAAACGAAACACAATCGCGAAATCGGTCATACGGGAACTTCATGCAAAGGGTCACATCGACGCTAGCACGATGAATCAGCTGTTTTCTGCCATCAGTGACCTTGGGCATCGAATACACCTGAAGCAGCAGAGCCAACAAGATGCCTCAGTGCAGGCGATGAAACGTCAAACACATTCGGTACAGACCACAGAGGAAGATTTAAGAAAAATCCAACAGACAAACACGGACCTGAGAAATGAATCTAAAGGATCAGAAGTTCTGGAGGCAAAGCTGGTCGAGGAGAGCGTTCCAACAACGCTCAACCAACAAGTAAAAGAAACTCATGTTCTCGAATCTTCTGAAGCGAGGCAAAATTCAACACCTTCCCCCGAACGCCCCAATAAGAGCAGCAACAAGCAGCAACTTGAGCGAACCACGACAAATCGACCACCACCGGGGGATACCGTCGCGGTTTCCAGCACCGCATCACCCCAACCCCGCGCGATGTTATCCACGGGTGAGATCATTCAATCATTCCTGTCAGCACATAATATTCGCTGGGGTGAGTTGATTGCCGGAACATTGATTGTGGCTTGCTCAATTGGCCTTGTCATCAGTTTGTGGGGACCTTTGGTTCAAACTCATCGTGCAATACCAACACTGATCTTTCTTGCTGCAAATGCCGCAATCTATAGCGTAGGGCTATACACACTCTCGCGTTGGCGACTGCGTCATACCAGTCGGGCGGTTCTTGTGATAGCTACCTTGCTCATTCCTTTGAGTGTACTTGCTGGTATCGCGGCATCAGGAATTAATGCTACTGAGTCAATCGACCTGAGCGATCCCATCACCTTGGTCACGATTGGACTGGCCGGACTCGTTTACTCAGTATTCCTGTACCTAGGTGGAAAAGCACTTACAAATCGCACGCATGTGTGGTCGATCTTCACATCAGTGGCAGGTTCAATCATTGCCCTTGTGTTTGCCCCTGCTGGCATCCGGGCATTCGAAAGTGACGCTGGTTGGCTAATTACGATTGCCACTTCAGCAGTGGTGTTCGCCTGTGTGGTGATTGAAAAATGGAACCGTCGCACAACCAAGACCATTGGCCCAGCGGGTGCGAGAGTTCGTCTGCTAGTGATGGGACTAAGCAGTTACTCTTTAGCGATTGCAACCCTTTCCCTGGGGTATCACCTTCGTGACTTTGACAGACAATCCTGGCTGCCCCTCGCGATGGCATCGATCCCGGCCTGCGTTGCACTGGCTGGCGTGGCAAGTTCATTGAGAAAACGGTCTCGCAACAGCACCATTTCCATGGTGGGTGCTGTCTGCAGCATTCTGCTGTTCGCCATCACACTGACGATGTTCGCCCCCGCAATGCTATCGCCCGCTTGGCTTTGGACTTGGGCAGTACTTTTGTCAGCAAGCCTGGTTTTAGGCCGACACCTATTTCAGCAACCATCGTGGTACGCGATCTCGACGATTCCCATCGGTTTGGTCGCAACTTGTACAGCACAAATTTGGCTTGGTGGTCAGACATGGCAGATCAGTGCATTGTGGACAAGATTTATCAATGGTGAGGCGATGGCTGCCTCACTGCTGATGTGCATTGTTGGCGGCTTCTTATGGTGGGCTTTATCAGCTCAAAACGGTGCAAAAAAGTGGCTGCGATATTCGAACATCGGCTGGTTTGGTGCAACGCTGCTGATAGCAGCCCTGCTGTCACTTGCACCTGGCTTCAGAATGGGAATTGTCCCTTCATGGGTTGTCACGGCAACGTTGTTCGCAGCAGCCCTTACCTCACTGATCATTTCACTCCGAGATTATCGAGTTTGTTATCTAACCGCGATTGCAACTGGCCTTGCCTTCAACTCAATCTACAAGATTCCACTATCGCTCGGCCTTGAATACCTACCCGAGACCATTTATTTAACACTGAGTGTTGCCGGCCTTTTGACACTTTTCAGTGAACTCTCCTGCCGGCTTAATACGCTTACGGGCAATGACTGTTCAGAAGCGGCCCTGTTGGTGCGAAAGATACTTGCGACTCTGGGCCTTGGCACGATTGGTGCTACAGCGTTCCTGGCAGTCATCGGAGGCGGATCCCATTTTCAACTTTCCTGCACAGCACATGTGATCTCGGTGCTCAACTTGATCTGGATCGCCCTGCTATTAAGCGATCTGAACATTTTCAAAATCGCGCAGCTCCCAAGCCTTCTGCTCACACTTTCTTTGAGCTTTCGTTATTTTGAATCTGCATTGTGGACCAAGGCTGGCTGGCTGAGTGGTAACGCAATGTGGGGATGGACTGCAGTCCTAGGAACTCTAGCGGTACTCTGGTACCTGATCCGCGAATCGATAACTTTCTGGGTGAATCGGATTACTGAACCGGTTGCACCATCCGGCAATATGCCTGACGCTGGTCGGGCTATCTCGCTGCGAAATCGACTTGTCTGTCTTTTCGGTCGGCCGATTCATCCCTTGGAGATGCCAGACAGTTGGTTTGGTTTAGCAGCAACCAGCATGACAGCTGTTGCAACAACCTACCTGTACACCTGCCTCAACCGCTCCACCATTTCTCAAGTGGCGTTTGACTACAACACCTCATGGCTGATGCCCTTGCTGGGTTGGTTATCGGTGGGAGCATTCGCGGGGCTTATGATCCGTCAGAAGCAGCAGAAAGAAATCACTTCAAGCATTGCTGGAATGACCCTCATCTTTGCCATCCTCTGGTTCTCATGCCAGGTGACGGTTTCGAGTTTGTCAGACGTACGAACGAGGTTGATTGTCACCGTCAGTCTTGCCACCGTTTTGGTGTTCATGGCAAACACGATCATGCATTACCTAAAAGCATCTTTACTGAATAATCACTTTTTGAACGGATGCCGTACAACACAGTGCCTCGTACTTTTCACTGGATCAATTTCAATTCTTTACTCCGGTGTGATTGTCCCTATTGAGAAAGGGCAATTTGCTGAATTGGTTTCTGCGAGCAGTGTATCTGCTTGGTGGTTTATCGTATCAATCCTTGCTTTATGGCATACGAAACGTGCAGGGCCGACATGGGCCCTTACACTATCAGCCGTATTTTTCGCAGCAGCCGGTACCGTTTTTGCAACGCCATTCATCATTCAATCAACGCCTGCACAGATCCAAACAGGTTGTCTGCTGACATTTGGATGGCTTGTTCTAGCAAGCCGAGTCATCGGGCGGTTACCAGATGCAACTGACAAGCAGCATGGCAGCAACTACCTTCATGGTCTCTGGCGATTGATGGTAGTTGGGGGAATTATTACGGCAGTATTGACCACCGTCGTAATCCTCTTTCGATTCCGCGGATTTTATAACCAAATCAGCCCTGCCGGATGTGCACTTGCTTTGATTGCTGTCGCCAACCTTGCATCAGGTCGTGTGCAACGCTTCTTCTGTGGAACATCGTCTCCGAAGTGGACGACTTCCATTACTTTTGCGTCATCGCTTCTTGCTGGCCAAGTCGCGTGGATGCTTCATCAGCTGAACTTAACCACTGGTTTCCTGGGGAGTGTGCAGTCAGTTGAAATCATCAGTGGAATATGGATCCTGACGGCAGCTGTTTCGATGCTTATACCCCGTTGCCGCCAACGGGGTGTTGACTTTTATCACATGGCGGCAGCCACATTTACAACACTGGTATTAGCAACCATTTACCAAGGCAAGTCTGAAGCACTGCCTTGGCTGAGCTTGATCGCGACGGTCACTAGCGGTGCCCAGATCACTCTCATGGCGGTAGGTATCAAGAAACTCAATGTTCCAGCGATTGCTACTCGTCTATTAGGGTGGCAGGTAGGACTTGCCGGAATTGTCCTGCCGTACCTCTTCAGGGAATTCAGCCCCAACTACACAATCCTTTGGATCTCAACCTGGATCCTGATCTGGCGATACTTGGGCAGAGACCGAGTCGATACGGATGGCAAATTGAGTTTGATGAATCAAATTCCCATTTTGGACTTTTCGATTATCATCTTCGCCACATCCTTTGTGGATTTTACGCACAGCCTTGGTTTCATTGACAACGCCCAGTCAAACCTGAACCCATTTTTGTGGCTAAGGTTGACCTGCTACTGCTTGGTAGCAGTCTCCATTGTCATCCGTCCTCGAACCATTATTGAATGGTTAATCTCCCTCACATTGCTGTGTACGACATTTTCTCTACTGGCGATTGCAATCACCAACATGCTGGACGGATCTACCTCTCACAAATACACAGCAGCGATCATTAGTTATGCATTCCTTCTAGTTGTGATTACATCTTCCCTTGGGAACCTTGCAAAGCTGACTGGCTGGTTAACTTCAAGTGCTTCTGTGACGCACTTCACCCGATTGGCTTCCACTGCAACGTCAATGCTCACCATTTTTGCCTGTGTAAGTGTCGCCAGTCCAATCCTGATGATGATTGCCAGAATCCCCTTGATCGAGGTGCAGATTGCGATTGCAAGTATTGCGATGACTGCTTGGGCCTTCACCGAGATCTCAGAGCAAGCATCCGTTGCGAAACTGAGATACGTTGCAGTTTCGTTAGGCTTGGTTGCTATCGCACTATGGGCTACTGCTAACAAGTTGGACACCGAGTATTTATTGCTTACAGGCTGTATGCGTTGGTTGGTTGCATCGGCTCTGATCATTCCCATCCTTCTCTTCGTCTTGCCCAAGTTAATCGGCGAAAACATGAGAAATCGCTGGATGGATGCGTTTCAGATGGGTGCAGTTACCACGGCGATCGCTGCCCTGTGGGCCACATTGACCATGATCACATTTGAGTTTCTGTTGCGTGACAGCAATGGAATTTCGAATTTATCGTTGGTAGCTGTTATTGGAGCAGCATTAACCTTGGGCTCATTGAGCCTGATGGGTGGAGCAACTGCACTGCTCACTGGCCCGAACGGCCACCTGCGTTCGATGATGACCCTTTCAGATCAAAAACGCGTTTACCTTATTTTAGCGACACAAGCGTTTGGATTCCTGACTTGGCTGCACATTTTCTTATGCAAGCCAGAATGGGCCTTCGCAGGCCTCCAAACCTACTGGCCCTACCTAGTCATGGGCCTGTCTTTTCTGAGTGTTGGAATCACAGAATTTGCACGCCGCCGAGGTGATGCTGTGATGGCTGCGACCATTCGCAAAACATCACTTTACCTGCCGTTGATTCCCCTGTTGGGGCTATGGCTAAGTGCTTCTAATCAAGGCAACACAGTCCTGACCAACATAATCAACACTCACTACGAGATCCTGCTAATCATTGCAGCCATCTACTATTTTGCAGTAGGCACAATGTGGAAGGCAATCCTACCACGCGTGACCGGCGTGATTCTTGGAAACGCTGCATGGTGGTTTGTGTTGGTGCAATTACCAGGCTGGGGATTTCTAGCACATCCACAGCTTTGGTTGATTCCACCCGCAGCTTGCATTCTTATCATGACCCACATTTACCGAGAGCGTCTTGAACCGCAAGTAGCATCTGGCATTCGCTATGGAGCGACCTTACTCATCTATATCAGCAGCTCCGCTGATATGCTTTTGCAGCAGATTGGCAACACACTCTCAGGACCCGTCATTTTGATCCTGCTTGCACTAGCCGGCATGTTGCTGGGAGTGGTCCTTCGAATACGTCCTTTTCTCTACTTGGGTGCAACGTTTGTGTTCATAGGTGTCACCAGCATGGTTTGGCATGCTAATCGAGCATTTGAGTCGACATGGCCTTGGTGGGTATTTGGCATCAGCATGGGGCTTATTCTTCTGGCTGGCTTGATGATGCTGGAGAAATTCAAACCACAATTGCAAGCACATGCAAAAAAGCTGTCTACATGGGAACCGTGATCTTCAATTCCAATTCCAATTCCAAAGTCTCCGACCGTTACGCTATCGATCACGAACCTAAGTTCATTCCCAAATTGCAGCCCTGCGGCAGCCAGACATCAGTCCACTCGTTCCGCTTTGAATTTGATGACGTAGTCACGATCAGAATCCACAACTCGCGGATTTGGCACCAAAATAAAGTCATCTGTAATCACAACTCCAAGATCATCACCCGACAACAGCGAAGCCTTTTGAATGCGATGATCAAGCAGTTGTACAATCGGTCGCCAGCCCCGTTGCGCACCATTCGTGTTGACAGGCTCGAAGGACTTGGAAGCCAAATGGGGTGTGATGGTAAGCGTATAAGTATCGCCCTCAACTACCAGCTTCTGTCCATAAGCCTTGGGCTGGGGCGGCAACCGTGCTTCCCATGCAGGGTCACCATAAAAGGCAACCGTATCGCGATCCCACAACAACCCGCGGCAATCTGCCGCTGACAGCCCCAGTTGCTTGCCGACCGAGTTTGGCGGCACAACCGGCAGGCGTTGCGAGCCAGGTTCCAACGACACACCAGTGACTCCATCGAAACAATGATCCAAACGGTGAATCAACGCATGCTGGTTGGCATGAAATGCTTCTGTCAGTGTGTAACGCCCGGGCTGTTCAGTAAAGTAATCCAGAACACCCCAACCGCCATAGCCATACCAAGTGACCACGGTGTAACCCACCATTTGCCGCACACCCAAACCATTCATCCATGCCAAAGCCATCGCGTCCGGCCCATCAATGTGTCCCATAAGACAATTTCCGATTGCCATATAAATCCGCGGCTCTGATGAAGAAATCTTAAACGACTTGCCCTCTAGCGGGAAACCAAACATCTGCCCCTGCTTGGATCGAAACGTTCCATTTTTGTATCGGAAGCCAATTTGCCAGTTACGTTCCGTGGCGTGACCAGAGGTCACAAATAAATCTGCAGCTCCCTTAGTCAATGTGTCGGCAAGAGCTCGTGTCGTATCAGAGGGCCCTTGTTGCTCAGTCGGAACGCCCCCAATCTCCTTGGTCACTTTCTTGTTTTTTCCTAACCCATCGTACCTGCCGCCCTGTTCGCAGAGTTCCAAGGCTAATTCTGTTCCTGACGCAACTTTCTTCACAGCCAACGGTTTATCTGTCTTAGCAATGGCCAGTGCGTTCTCAGCATCGTATCCAGTGAGAATACCCCAAAGAGTATCTGTGTAGGGATCGCTATCATATTGACGCGTCAACCGATGCACCGCAGCCACAAAATCCCTTCCAGCTTCCTCGCGACGGGCGACAAAGCAGGTGTGGCGAGGATGCTGTTTTTGCAGAACGGGAAGGACTTCCGAAACGTCTTCGTGCCAAACCAGCACGACCGCTTTTGAGTGCCGTGCCAGCAGCGCATCGACGACAGCCTGCCAACCAGGCTGTTCTTTTGTTTGGCGGGATACAACGACCGAGTACTCTGATGCATCTGCACCCGCCACGAAAACGAAGCATGCAATGCATACCGCGAGAATATTTTTATTCATTATCGATGGACTTCTAATCGAGATAACTTTTGATAGCGGGCAAGGAAGCCAATCCAAGCCAACTTTGATCGTAAAATTGGTAGGTAACACAATCATCCTGCGGTACCGTGAGAATGAATCATGCCTAACGCAACCGGACGATTCACACCAACTTGTTTATACTAACCGGGCAGACGACAGCGTGCCTCCCCGCCAACAAGAGTTTCCGAAGATACATAACCCTCACACAGTTCCGTATTTTCGACTTGGGCTTCACACTTAGGGATTGTGGAACGCAGTCATAGGTAATTTATCCCGAAGGTGCATCTCTATGCTGCCGCCGTTGGTTAGCAACAGCAAATGTGTGCAGACCTGTCGGTCAAATCACTTTTTGATCCCTGTCAGCACACCGCCTGAAGACTGATGACTCAGTCTTCCTACTCAGGCTTAAGCGTCATCACAACGCAAGCTGACCCAGTCTCGACCTGTAACTGTTTGGCGTCGCTGGAAACCAAATGAATGGTATCGCCCTCGGTCTGTATTTCAGTCAAGACACTCGTGAAACCCTCTTTTGCACTTGCAACCATCACTTTTGTTGTATGCCCAACGAGCTGATTCACCACACCACCAACGATGACAGAACGTGTCCTCTTTACAGCATGAATCGCATGCGTTTCGGCACTGATTACGGGGCCAGCATCGAAAATATCGAATAGATCTGTACCAGTAAAACCTTCAGCCTTCAGCATAGCCACTGCCGGCTCTGTTTCTTCGTGGACCTTCCCGATACCCTCGCGAACACCCTGCTCGAGAAGCTCAAGATAGATCGGATGTTGAGGCATCATCTCTTCGATAAACTGCTTTGAGATTGTTGACATGGCATCTGCCGTAGCAAAGTCCACTGGTATGAATCTTCCCGCAACAGCATCCCAAAAGGGCACACTTCCATCCGGGTTGGCTCTCCCTCTCATCTCCGCGATTACCCGATCCGCAAATCGGTGGGGCAACATGGAAATCAAGGAAAAACGAGCAAGGGATAACCAACGCCCCCGCCCTTCGCCACGATAAATTCCTCGCAGAAACAGGCTACCAATCTCGGTTGGGCCATCATGAATTCGCTCCAAATCCAAACGTACTCGGTGCTGGCGAACCCCAAGCAACTCACTTTCGTGCTCCGACTCAACGCGACGATAGGCATAGAGTGGTTGATATCCACCTGTCTTGGCATAAACGGTCGAAGTACCAACCAGTTCACCGGACTCAGTATTCACCAACACCAGCACATAAGGTTCTCCTCGAGGAGAAAGCCCAGTACGGCTGAAAGCAAAGGTAGATTGCTCGACACGATCGAGTAGTCGAGCTCGATCCAACTGCAGCGATGTCAGTCCCTTGGTTGCAGACTGAGCAAGCTGAAAAAGCGCATCCACGTCTTCGATGCGTACCGAGCGAACAATCCACATGACTTGAATCCTTACCCAACCTGCTCTGAAAACTTGATCAACGACGTTTCCAGCAGCACAACGGCTGCATCAATGTGTTCGACCGTTGTCGTTGCTGGAGGAGGTAAAAACCGGATGCGTGTTGGATCCGAACCACAGACAAATCCCAGCAACCCCACTTCGTACATCGTCATCATCAGCTCTTTTGCTTGCTCAGCACTACCATCACCAGGAGTAAAGGCAATCATCATTCCTTCACCAAAGGGACCGCGGATCAACGCAGGGTATTTTTTGGCAAGAGAGGCGAGTTTGTCAGCAAAGTACTGATGCCTGACTTCATTCTGGCCTCGACTTCCAAAACACTCACCAGAATTCAAAAGATCCAACATTTTCAACCCGGTTGCGATCGAAGATGAGGAGCCAGTAAACGTCTGACTCAGAATCGGTCCTTTGGGTTTGAACGCGTCGCCATATAGCGTAGCGCAAACCTGTGTGATCTTCCCAACAGTGACAATATCAGCAAATTGCTCCAGACCATAATGCTGAAAGGCGTACGGTTTGGATGTGCGTGAAAATGATTGCACTTCATCAAAGATGATTGGCACGCCCGCCTCACGGAGTGGTTCACAGAGCGCCTTGAAAAAATCATGACTGCCGGGATAGTATCCACCCTCACCAGCAATTGGCTCTGCCCAGAATGCTGCATACCTACCGGGATGACGATTCAGCAATCGATGTAATTCATCGACTGCCCACCGCAAACTGCGTTCAGGATTGGCAGCATCCCTAAATGGCAGATAGTCGACATTAAGCGCCAAAGGCAATCCCATTCGATAATTGGGACGATCAGTCAATGCCGCCATCGCTAAGGAACGTCCAGCGAAAGCATTGTCAAAAGCAATGATACGATCGGCGGGAGACTTATGGTGCAGTGCTATCTTCAAAGCATTTTCATTTGCCATCGCACCGCTGGTGGACAACAGGCAATGGTCAATCTCAGCTCCCCCGACCCTCGCCATTTCGATCAAACGCTCACCCATTTTGATACTAGGGGGATGTTGTTGCAGGTTGCCTTGCATGACCGTGTCTTCCAATGCTGCTTCAACCGCTGCATCGATCATCGCTTCGTGGCTATGACCAGCACCGTGAACACCGATTCCACCAATGAAATCAAGTTTGACGCTGCCATCGGCCAACTCAACATAGGGTCCGTTACCAAGCCCTGAGGAAAGATAGGGCCAGAACGGTGGTCCACCACGAGTATCAGACAAGCGAACCAATAATCGCTCATAGGCTTCTGACAAATCCGGTTTCGCAGCTCGAACATCTTGAATCCCGCGACTGTGGTCAGCCACAGCCTCAGCGATCAACCGGCGTGCCTCGACGATTCGTGAATCGGCACGCAAATCTGCTGCAACCGAGGTTGGATGTGATGAACCAGATGACTCCGAAGGCTGTCCCACGAGATATGACTCCTGTGTAAAAAAGTTTGTTCTGCACGCCCTTATAGTAACGCTTCCTCCCAAAAAGGTTCAGCCTTAACCCCATCCCGGTGAAATCCACAAACAAAAATGACACATGGGTTGTCAAGCAGGAACGCGAATTCAAACCTGCCGCTGGCGACGAATGTGGAAGCTCAAAAGGCGACAGGAGAACTGAGATTTTTAAGGCAGCGTGATCGTTCCTGCTCGGAATCGCACCCACCAGCCCGAGTGAGAGCGGTGCTTCAGGGTGCAAAGTGAGCACCGTGATTGATCCTCAGGGGGACACACCCTCCACTCGAAGGACTGGTCGCCCAAGCACACCAAGCCCCAAAATGTACTGCTCCAAAGCGGCCAGTACGTCAGTACCTTGCAGCGGCCTGTCAGAGGCGGCAGGACTGATTGACAAACCCGACCGCCCTGCAAAGAGGATGGAATCATGCCATTTGGGCATCTATATCACCTTTTCATCGGCAAGAGACCCGTTTGACACGCTTCTCAGCCCCAATCGATTCGATATGCTGTAGGGGGAATTCTTTTCCGCACAAGCTAACGAAAGCACTTTAGTATCTGCCGACTCAGGCTCTGCTTTGATTCTCATGGGCGAGATT
>JAAHTH010001062.1_pt1 | contig 24924 bp, 22 predicted proteins | sample 6116091 | NCBI WGS metagenome assembly JAAHTH01 (sample SAMN13939990, study PRJNA603662) | sponge metagenome | isolation source: marine sponge | host: Mycale hentscheli | place: New Zealand | collected 2006
CCATAAGAGAGATTTATTTGAAGGAAGAAGTGCTAATGTCGATTTTGACAATCAACTTTATTATGGACAAATGGGCGATTGGTCAGATGCAGAAGTTTCTACATCTTTTCAAAGAAAAACTCTTGAAGTTAATCAACCAATTCATTCTGGTATTTTAGGAGGTTCAAAAGTTTTCCCAGTTGTTGCAACCCAAGGTTTAAGGTGTGAAATGACACTTGATCAATTTCAAAGATCTTGTGTTTCTACAACTATTCTTGGAGAAGAAACTGGTGGATGGGTTCAATCAAAAGTTGCAATTTTAGGTTCTACTGGTGCTGATGGCAATGCTAAACAAGAAAAAACAGCATTTGACACTGAATTCCCGGTTATAAAGCGTAGAGGTGCTGATAATAATGACCCAGCAGGGGGAGGTCGTGGTGTAAATAGAGATGCTCAACCAACTAATAATAATCCATTTGATATTGGTGATCCACTTTGGATAAGATTAGCAGATAATTCAGAAGCAAAAGTTCTTGGTATTATTACAAAATTTGATAAAGATGGAGATGGTGATCTTGTAATTAAATTTATTCCAGATAGAGCAAATGGAACAGGACTTGGCACTGATTATCCAATTGGTTCAAGGGTTTATTATAAACCAACAGACCGATTAAATGGTTATACAGCAACTAATGTTCCAGCAGAACAAATTGCACTTGCTTCATTAACTCAATCTTATACTATTTCTGATCTTGAAATGCTTCTTCTTCAAGTACAACCACCAGCAGGTTATGTTGAAAGTATGATGAAACAAATTGGTTCAGATAAAGGACTTTCATTAGATTATAGAACACATTCACTTTATAGATTTAACTTAAATACATTAAATGGTCTTACTAATCAGTTAATTCCAGCAACACAACAAAGAGCATATTCAATTTTTAGTGTTCCATTAAATCAGAATTCACAACTTGATATAAATGTGAGTGCATTTACTGGTGCAATTGATGGATGTCAAAATTATCAATATGTATTTGGTGGAAGTCTAATTCCAGATAGACCAATTGATCTTCAAAGATATACTCAAAGTCCAGCAAGAACTGATGCTCTTCATTTAGTAGAATTAGAAAAAGCATTAATAAATGCCAATTATGGAGTTAGAAATCTTTTAAGAGTACCATCTAAATTTTTAATTGGTCGTGCATTTTCAAAATATGGACAAATATTTAATCTTGCAAATGATAGTTTATCTTTAAGAATAGAATATCAAGGAGCAACTGAACAAAAACTATTTGAACATTTTGTTTGTTTCTTGAAAAGGGTTAATATTTCTCCAAATGGAGTAATGGCAATGAGTTAATTGTGCCACTTTTGGCATTTATTTATTAAGAATAATTTTGCCAAATGAGGCATTTCAAAAATATAAACATTTAAGTTTTTTCATTTTAAAAATTTTAAAAATAATATAATTAAAATTATTTTTAAAAAAAAAATATCTATTATTATATTAAAAGATGTCTATCGTTGAAGTCGAAAGAGTTGAAATTCTCCCACTTAACCCACCCGCCAATAATGCCTATTCATTTAAGGAAGGTTTTCCCATTGTCCAATTCCTTATTCCAAACCAACCCAAACTTTTAGTCGGTTCCACTGTTCGATTAAATGGAACTTTAAGAATGAATATGCCAAATTCAACCGAAGCCGCCCCAATTCTTGTGGATAATAATAAAAATAAAAATGCCACAGATGATGCCAATGGTTGTTTATCTTCCCGTGTTGGTATAGCATCAACACTCGAACAAATCACATTATCTTCCATGACAAATCAAACTTTGGAAGTTGTTAGAAGTTACGGTCGTTATTTAGCTTCCGCCCAGTCAATCACCCATTCACAAGATGACCTTGACACTAATGTCCAATTAGAATCATTAACCGCATCAAGAAAAATGAACGGTTCCTTTTTAGTAAATAATGAATGTTCTTTTTCAATTCCTTTAAGAACCGGTCTTCTTTCAGGAGGAAACGAAGTTCCAATTGGAACCAATGGTCTTCGTGGAATGATTGTTGAATTAAGACTCGCACCAGATGCCCAAGTGTTTAGTGGATTTAAACTTGTTGATGGAACCGCCAAAAATGATAGTGGAGCCGGAACCGGTATGTTTTACCAATTAAGGAATTTATCATTATCTTATAACCTTCTTGTTCCAGATGCTGAAACTTCCGCCAAAATGAGTGTCCCATCCACCGGTTCATTAACTTATAATTCAATTAGTCATTTATATTCCGTAATCAATGCCAGTGACCAGACCCAAAACTTTAATTTAGGAACTTCGAAAACTCTTTCAGTTTTCCACAATTTCCTTCCAACTCCACACATTAACAATTATAATCAAGATGGATTTGAAACTCCTCGATTAAAGAATGTAGCAGGTGGAACATATTCCGCAGATGCCACAGTTGATAGAGTTTCATTCCTTAAAGGCGGAGTGTTGTCACCTATTGAAAATGAAGTTGATGTTGAAACAGCTTCAAACAATGGAAGACCAAGAAGTGAATTGGCCACTAATTTCATCAATGCCATCAAACCATATTCAATGTTTAATCACTCTCTTATTTCACCCAACACAGAAGTCCAAATTTCAACCGATGTTTCTCCTTTAACAGGAGGGGATTTGATAATCACAAACGGAGAAAACCGCCAACAGGCAGACCCTGATCCCGTTTTTGGTGTAGGTGTAGCAGAAGACCCATATAAATCCGGAGTTGATTTTAAGAACACAAATTATGGTTTAAGAATAAAAAGTGACTTAAACGGTCAATCACCTAATTCTATTTTCACCTATGTTCTCGCACAAAATACACTCGCATATTCCCCACAAGGAATAGCCGTGATGTCATAAAATATTTAAGAATATAGGAATTTATTTTTATTTAAAATTTTTTAAAAATATATAATTAAAATTATTTTTAAAAAAAAAATATCTATTATTATATTAAAAGATGTCTAATCAATCGCTTCCCGATGTTTTAAATGTTCAACCTTTGCCATCAATTCAAACTATGAATATCGAAACCAACCAACTTGACCCAATTGTTATAAATCAAGGTTTCGCACGATTTGTTTTAGAAAAAAAAGGAATTCTTGATGTTGGTTCCACATTCACATTTTCAGTTCATCCAACAGACACCGCCAATGGTGACAAACAATGTTTTCTTCCAGTAAAAACCGGAATTCACTCACTTATTAAAAGGGCAGTTCTCAAAGTAGGGACAAAAGTTTTAGCCACAAGTGACGATTATAATTTTTATCAAACTATTAAAAGAGCTTTCAAAACTAATGAAGAAAAAGCACAAAAAGACCTTGTGAAGGTTGGTTCTCTTGATGTTATGGAACCAGACAATCAGGGTGACGGAAAATATCAAATGAAAAGTGTTGTTTATAATAATGCCACAACCGGTGTTATTGATCCAGCACTCGCCCTCACTGTTAGTGAAACCGAATGTCCCGTTTTTTCAATAAAATTAAGTGAATTATTTCCAATGATGAAAAATGTTCAACTTCCATTATATTTAATAGCGGAACATGTATCGGTTGAACTTTCATTCGCCTCCCAATCAGCAGGAACAACCGGTGTTATTGCTGTTTTTAAAGATGGTTACACAGACGGAACAGGGATAAAAGTTGGAACTGACAATGTTAAATTTTTAGCCGATTATTTGACTTATGAAAACGAGAGAATGGATGCCACCGCCAAATTAGTCATGAGTGAAACCGGACTTGTGATGCCTTATGAAGATTTAATTCTCACAAGCTCAACCGTTCCCAAAGTAGCACCCGCCCCCGCAGGAAATGCCGTTGTTTCTCAAAGTGTAGTTCGTGATTTAGGTCTTTCCGGAAGGAATGTTCGGTCTATTGTTCTCCACGACCACATTGTCGGTCACAATCCTCTTGTTGGTGTTTATGGTTCAAATGCTTATAATGTTCCGGATGCTTATAATTGGAGAATTAATGACAAACTTGTTTATTCAAGGGATGTTATTAATGAAGCACGAAAACAAAATCAGCTTTCACATGTTTTCTCAACAAATATTAATTGTTTAAATGTTGAATATTCTAATGATTTAATAACTAATAAACTTTTAGCCAATCAACCAAAAAATCAAGATATTATTAAAAATAATACATTCGAAGGAAAAGATATGACAGAACTCCAAGGACAACTTCATTTCGAAGGTGTTGATTTAAGTGTTTCCCCTCTTAATGTAGCAGGAGCGGGGATGATGGTTGGTCAAAAACCAGTTGAACACATTCGCACCTTATACAGAACCGCACAGAATAACGATGACCGTGAATTAAGATATTTTTCATTAGTTGAAAGAATGATGACACTTAAATCGGGTCAAGTGATGGTTAGTGCCTAATTTGGCATATTTTATTTAAGAATTATATTGCCAAAATTGGCATTTAAGAATTAAATAAAAAAATGTTTAAAAAAAATATATTTAAAAAAAAAATATCTTTATTATATAATAAAAGGAAGATGCCCAGAAAATTTGGATCAAACAATTCGTCAAATTATCATTATTTGGTTAAAATATATAACAATACAAACAAAGAAGAGTTAATTGAAAAAAAATATTTAAAAACTCAAACTCAAATTTCCCAACTATACGGATTAAACCGTTCATCGATTTATTTCATTATGAACCCAGATGAAAAAAGACTTTCCAAAAAATGGAAAGAATTTGAAATTGAGAAATTGTCACCACCAATTCCCGTTTATGAATTAGTTGAAAGACAATTTGAATAATTTTTATTTTTTAAATTTAATTTAAAATTTAATATAATAAATTAAAATATTTATTATATTTATTTATTAATTTCTTTTTGTATTATCATTTATTACAATCCAAACACCTTTTTTGTCATTTATTGAACAATGGGAAACCCTGTGTTCGATTCTGTTTAATAGGTCACCCCCTGAACCGTGAAAATGGGTGTTTGGTTTGGCCGAGGAATATATCCTCTTTGTTTTTGTGTTAAAGGGAGAATCAACAACCCTTCCATTCTTCAATTTGTAACAAAACGGACATTTATAATAAATGTGAATTTTATCAATCATTGAAGCTTCAACCGTGATGTTATATTCATCTTCTTCAAGTATCGTCATTTTATATATATTATAAAGATATTTTTTTTTTAAATATATTTATTAAAAAAAAATAAATTAATATATTAAATTATATAATATGTAACTTATCACCAGCCGACCAAGTGGTTCCCGTATCTGTTTTAAACTCCTCCCATTTATCATCATCTTCTTTCATTGTTTTCATTTTTAAAACTTTAACGAAGTTCATTATATCTTCTTTTTGTTTCACTTTTTCTTCAACAACTTCATCCGGTTCAAGGGAACAATGTGAATTAACACAACAAGAAGAACGACACGAAAATCGTCGTAATAATTTTTTAAACCAAGAATCTTTTTTAAACAAAGCATCATCAACAATTTTTTCAACAACAACTTCCATCTTTTATTATAACTATATATTTAATTTAAAAAATCTAATATTATATTAAAATGAAAGGTGTTAAAATTGGAAAATATACTTATTTTAAGAGTGACAAAAAGGACAAAAAACTTATGACGGAAGTTAATGGAAAAAAAGTTCATTTTGGTTCTTCAAAAATGGAACACTTTAAAGATAAAACCGGAATTTGGAAAAGTAAAGACCACGGTGACAAGGATAGAAGGAAAAATTATTTAACAAGGTCGGCAGGTATTAAAAAGAAAGATGGGACATTGACCAAAGATGACCCAACATCCCCAAATTATCATTCAAGAAAAATTTTGTGGTAATTTCATAAAACATAAAAAATAATATAGAAAATAAAACTTTCTATAAAATTTATTTTCTAATATTATATTAAAAAGATGAATGATGATTTGTCAATCTTACCAGTCAAAGAAGAAGGAAATGAACAGAAGCTCAAACGACCTCTTCATCCCAATCTTCCCAATATTGCCACGGGTCAAGTTGGGATTTTAATCTCACCAGTTAAAACGGGAAAATCAACAATTATTTCAAATTTATTATTAAACCCTAATTTTTATAAAGACCAATTTGACCTTGTTTATATAATTTCAAATACTATTAATAATGATAGAACTTCGAGATATTTAAAAAAAGAATTTCCGGAAACTATATTCGATGATTTAACCCGTATTGATGAAATTATTGATAATATCATAAAATATCAAGATTCATTTCCAAGAGGTGAAAAACCATTTATCGCCATTATTCTTGATGATTTTCTTGGGGTGAAGAAATCGGCCAAAATCAACTATCTCGCCACAAGGTCACGACATTATAATATTGGACTTCTTCTTTTCGCTTCACAAGTTTTTCGTGGTTTAGAAGTTCCAGTTCGACAGAATGCCACATTTGTCATCATAGGTTCTCCCAATCCAAATGAAAAGGAATTAAATAAAATGGCGGAAGAATATGGTGACATATTAGGAGGAAGGGACAAATTTTTTCAATTATACAAGAAAGCCACACCAAATCGTTTCGATTTCATGTATATCGATATACAATCAAATCCAACAAAAGTTTATTCAGGATTTAAAAATTTAATTTATGAACATAAAGACGAATTTGGTGGAATGACACAACTTCCCGAATCAGTTCTTGGAGATGAGGATTAATCGTTTTATTATAAAGAGCGGATGCCACTTTTGGCATTATTCTTTTTACATTATTATTGCCAAATGTGGCACATTTATTCCCAAAATTAAATATTATAGAAAATAAACTTTTCTATAAAATTTTTTATCTAAATTATATTTATATTATAAAATGGCAGGATTTCACACAAAAACATTCTTGAAACATGACGATTACATGACCCCAAAATATGCTTGGGAAAATATAAAACAATATATCCCAAAAAAAAAAATTTGGGAGGCTTTCTATGGTGACGGAAAAAGTGGAGAATATTTGAAGGAAATGGGTTTTGATGTTATTCACGAAAAAATTGATTTTTTTGAGAATGATAAAGGTGACATAATTGTTAGTAATCCACCCTTTTCACTTTCAAAAGAAATAATGAATAGACTTTTTGAACTTGATAAACCATTTATTTTAATATTTCCAAGTAGTAAAATAAACACACAATATTTTCGAAAATGGAAAAATAAAAATCTTCAAATAATAATTCCAAGAAAAAGAATTCATTTTGAAAAGAAAATTTCAGGAGAAACACCCGATAGTTGGAAAAATGCTTGTAATTTTGATTGCTTTTATTATTGTTATAAAATAGGATTACCAAAAGATATAGTTTGGTTGGAATAAAACATTTTAAAATATTATAGAAAATAAACTTTTCTATAATTTTTTTTTCTAATTATATTATAAAATGGACACTAACCTTCCAAGTCTTGATATTGTTGAAGATATTGAAGAAGTAATGAATGACGAACCAACCCCAGAGAAAATCCAAAGCACCATTGATGAAGTTGAAAAATTGGATGAAAATGAAGATTCACCATTTGTTCCAAAGGTGACAGAAACAAAGAAGAAAAAAGAATTAAGTGAAAAACAAAAGGCACATTTAGAAAAAATTAGAAAATTGGCATTGGAAAAGAAAAAAGAAAAACAAAGAGCCAAAAAAGAAGCTCTTGAAAAAGTTGATCAAGAACATAAACCAAGAAGTTATAAACCACGAAAAAAGAAAACCGAAGAAGATAAAAAATATAAAGAAAAAACATTAAAAGTCGAAATCAAAGAACCAAGAGAACAACCGGAAAATAATCCTAAAAATTCAACACCCGAAGATTTTGTTCCAAGTCACAAAGAGAATATTGAAAAAGATAAAAAATATAAAGAAGAACAAGATAAATTATCTTTTATGAATTTTATGGGAAATATGGAAAAATACATGTTATTAAAAGATGACTATGATAGGAAGAAAAATTCTTCAAGAAATGTTCAAACACATAATAATCCACCATCCTCCAAACCACAACAAAAACCAACCCAAAAACCAAAACAACCAATCCCCGTCCCTCTAAAACCCGTCGAAAAAATAAATCCATATTCTAATTATTTTGGTTAATTTCATTTAGAATAAAACTTTAAAAAAATATCTATTATTATAATAAAAGATGAGTGAAACTATCATTATCGAATCTAACCGTGAAATAGCATATAAAGACCAATTAGAAGCCTTTAAAAACACAACACTTGGGCAGGATGTGATTGATTTCCCAAATTATAAATGGACAACACAAGTTCAATCAGGAATTCCACTTGAAGTGGGTGACCAAATATCAGTTGAAGCCACAATGATCCAACAAAAAGGGTCACCAGAAGAAACAATTGAATTTTCCGGAGATTCTAACATTAAAAATGCTTTTGGGTATGTTGATAATGCGGCCGAATTAAAAATTTCATTTTATATAACAAATCGACAACAATTTAATTGTCCTTTACCACTTTACGATATGAACATTAAAAATTCGGTTGCCGATGCTTCAACTTTAAATTTTGGTCTTCCTGATTTAACAACATTTGCCAATTTTAAAAAAGCTTATCCATATCGAGGAATTGAGGGGATGTATAAGGACGGGAATGATTACAAAGAAGTTGATGGTGGTGGTGTATTTTCAAGACCCCCACAACCCTTGGATGATACATCCCCGTTAAGATTGTATTTGTGGAATAGAGATGGAAACTTTAAATCTTTTCAAACCGCCGATGGTGACATTATGGGAAAGGGTCTTCTTCCAAACCAACAATTCGAAGAATTTGAAATTTCAGTTCCGGCAGGTTTTAACACTCCGGAAAATGTGGCACAAAGAATCACGGAACAATTTCATCAAAGGGACGGTGACCCCGCCAATGATTTTGGTTGGGATGAAACCTATGTCAATGGAGTTGTTTTTAAAATAGATACAACAACCAAACAAATTGGAGGCTTCACAAATTCGGTTATTACTGACAAATGTTATAAAACAGTGGCCACCGCCACGGGTGATTTATTATATGGAAGAGAACAAGGGAGATGGGCCACAAAATTTGCCGGTGAAAATGGAAATGAAGGTGACAATTACACGGAAGCCCAAGGTTTAGAATTTTTATATAAAAACATTTTAGTTGGAGATCAACCATTTTGGATTTCATCCATTTTGTTAATGGGTGTTCGTTCCGGAAATTTTAATTCAACAAATGTCCCACAATTTGGAACACCGGCTTTCGATGAGGCCGGAACTTATACCGGTCACGATAATATTGTGTCAGGAATGGGAACTCTTGGTTGTTTTCCATGTATATTGGATAATTTGGATTCAAGTGATTCAACAGAAACCAAAACTTATCCAACAAATAGAACAACCACCGCCACGATTGCCGATATAAAATATTTAAAAATGGAAAGTCTTGAATTAATTGTGACAAACATTGCTTTTTCATATAAAGGCCGTGGATATTTAGCCAATGCTTTAATGTATCAAAATATACCAACCGTTGGATTTTCGCCATCGACCCCTTTTAGTGAAGATAATCAATATAAATTTTATAATTCAAATCTTCAATTTGGAAGGGCAGATGATGACCTTTCACTTGGAGCATCTAACAAAAAAGTTCTTCTTCCCTGTCCTCGTTCAATTAAATCACCCGCCAATCTGCCCAATTCTTATCAAACAGTAAATGGACAAAAATGTCTTGTTGGGTTTGCCAATAATGCCAGTAATGACACCGCTTATTCTTTAAGAATAAAAACATATTGGAAACCCACATTAAATCAAAATTTAAAAAATCCCGAACCTTTAACATTACCTTCAAATTCACTTTTTACATTAAAAGATTCAAAAGGAAATTATGGAAATTTTGATGAGGCGGCTTCCACGGGGGCGGCCATTATACCCGTGTTTTATAAAGAAGACCAACTTCCAGACCCCGCCTTGAAAGATGTCCCCTTTTGTGCCGTTATAAATGCGGATAAAGTTAGATTTGACGACCCAAGTGTTCCAATACGGATCCCACTTCCCGCCCAAGGTGAATTTTTTGGATATTCACCGTCAATGTATGACCATTTATTGTCAAAAGTGGTGACAACACAAAAGGTTCTTGATTTCGATTCAGGAGCGGGAAATTATCCAGACCACACAGAAATAAACACAAGAACATATTCTTATTATCCATATTGTATGATTGGAGCAGATAATCCAACGATGGCTTATGATGATAATAGTTCAAGAATAAGTTTAAAAGATTTTCACACCGCAGTTCGGGCGGGAAATGGTGTTTTTCAAGAACCACTTGATAAAGCCAACGAACAAGCTTCGCTTGAATCAATGGTTGTTAATGGTTTTGAAGCGGCCATTTCAGGAACAGCCGATGACGGCTCAAAAATTCCTTATATAAATATAACACAAACGGAAAAGCCTTTCCCCGTTATTTCATCACAATCCGGAATTGCTTTGGAATCCATATTTTTAAAAACAGTTAGCGGAGCATATGAAGGAACAGTGACACCCTTAATTCCCGAAACATTCACCGGAACTCTTTTTGAAAAATTAGGGTTTATAGCTGAACAATTAATTCCATTCACAGGAGTTCGACAAAATCAATTTAATCGTGGAAATTATAATTTATATTTAGGAAACAAAGTTGATTATTCCTATAAATATAATAATATGGTTCTACCTTTCACAACAAATGCTTATATTTCCGGCAGTGATGCCCTGTCAATGTCACGAAATGCCAAAGGACAACAAATGGAAAATCTTGGAGCAGTTGTTCAAAATCAATCAACTTTTGTTAATGCTGAAAGTGATGAATTAATCGCCTTAAATTTACCTTCTAAATTAGATTATCCATATTTAGTGGTTTATTCTAATATTGTTAGAAATACTAAATTTTTAGGTGGAGCCAATGGACAACAACAAATTCCGGCCATGGGTTACATTTCAAGAAATTATTCAACCGGAGATTATTTTTATTCGTTCGCCACGGGTTGGACTTATACAATCGATAAACCATATATATTAACAGATTTCACAACACAAATAATGCTTCCCGATGGGACACCCGCACCAATTGAAAGAAATTCAAGTGTTGTTTATAAAATTATTAAACAAAAGACACTTCCACCACCACCATTGGAATTGATCCAGCCACCTAAAAAATCAAAAGAACAAGAAACAAAAGAAAAAACTAAAAAATAAAATGCCAATTTTGGCACAATTATTTTATTAAATGAATGCCAAAAGTGGCATCGTTAATTTATAATAAATTGATTTATTTATTATAAAATAATATTTAATAATTAATACCATCCCCCATTTGATGACCTTTTATTGAATCTAACACCTCCCTTTTTTCGTGGTTTGATTTGAGGTTTCTTAAAACCAACAAAAATGTCTTGTGGTTTAGATTTTGGTTTCTCTTGTTTTTTAACTTCTTTTTTAATGTCATCATTAAATTTTTTTAAATTTTTTCCCTCTTCAACATCGGTTAATTCATAATATTTCATTGAATAATCCATTATATTTTATTATATATTAAGATATTTTTATTTTAAAAAAAAATATCTATTATTATATTAAAAGATGTCGTTATTAACATTAGAAAGCACAGACAATGCCCAAAACCCGAGTTCAACCGACCCCGCCATTATTAGAAACAACTTCAAAGATGGAGTTGATTTGAGAAAAGGGACGGAAGTTGGTCTTGTTAGTTTATCGATTAACAAAATAGCTTCTTTTGAGATAATCCAAGGTGTTAATGATACTTTCACTTGGAGAATAGGAGGAAGAACACAATTCAATCAACACCGAGTAACAGTTCCAGCGGGTGAATATACCGGTGACAGTTTAGCGGAACAAATAAAAATAAAACTTAATCAATCCACAGTTCTTGGAAATTATAAAGGAGCATGGACGGTGGTTTTTGACCCCACAAAATTTGAACAGGATGGAAGCTTCACCATTGATTATGGTCAAAATGCCACACCGGATTTTAATGAAATAGGTTTTGACCTTTACAACGGACAACCAAATTTAACAATTGAAAACAGTGGAACCCGTGAAGTTATTGTTAAAGGAGCACCCGAAAAAAATGATATAATTGAGAGAACTAATGCTTTTAATATTTTAACGGGTGACCGTGGAATTTTCCCAAATGACGGAGAAGCAGTTTATAGGATTAAACCGGTTAAAGGTTACCCATTAGCTTCATGGAAACAAAGATTCATAACGGATGGAATAATTATTCAAGAAAATAAAAATGGAGTTGTTCGACAATTAGCATTCACAGAACCAGCGGCCGGAAGTGATGCCGAAACGAATGGTTGGACTTATGTTGCCAACTTTGACAATGGTGACCCTGATGAATATTGGAAATTTGACGATGAGGATGAAGGTGTTTTTGGAATTGGTAGTGATGCCACACAAGATGCCACGGATGAGACTAATTGGGACATTAACATTGTAACTTATAACGAAAATGTTGAATTTTTACAAAATGACACAGCAGGTGGAAGAACTTCAACAACACCCCAAGGAACAGGGACAAAATATTCAGGTGACCCAGAAGGGACAAAACTTGCCATTCCAAAAGCGGGGATTGGTTACGGAACCACAAGGGTTGGTTATGTGAGAAATCAATTATGGAATGGAGCCAAAGATTATCCAGCCAATCCAGATGCTCGAATTTTGGTGACCGCTCCCGATGGTTTTGACATTATGTTTTCAATCACGGACAATCCCGCCCTAACCGATATAAATGTTCGACTTTCTCAAATGCTTCAAAATGGAGCCATTTCGTTCCCAAATCCAAATTGGAGAAATCAATCCAAAGACATTTTCTCCGGAAAAACTCCTCAAACTTGGGACACCATAGCAGGAACAAACCCATCACCCACAGCTTGGACAAATTTTGATTATGCCGAAGATGACATTCAAGTTAAGGTTCAATTATCAAATATTACAAGTATGAAAATTTTTATTCTTCACGATAAAGGTGGGGATGGAAATTGGGAAGAACAACAATTATTAATTTCAATGTCACAAGCCAATAATAATATGACTAAAAACATTATAGAAGACCATTATCCATTAAGGCCTTGTTTTACTATGTCAAATAGTGGCAGATATGACCGAAAAGAAGTTCAAATTTCCGGAAGATATGATTCACAACTTAACGAACCACCGGTCAATTTTGTTTTCCAAGAAGGGGATGAAATGGATTCTTCAAATCCTGATTATGTGAATAATGATGAATTAGAGGCAGATCCTCCCGCCAATGCTGTTAAATTATCCGCTTTATTCTTATATGGTCAAATTTTAGAAGGTGACCTTCAATCAAACGGTGGAACTTTACCGGATGCCGAAGTTCCAACACCAGCTTCAAGGTTAGTGAATAATATTGCCGAATTAATTGGTTTTGACCGGTTCAACATTTATCCAAGTGGAGAAGTTTCAAATCCAACATCAACCCAACATAAACCACAATTAACAATAAGAGAACCAAATCTTTTGGTCGAATTAGTTGATTTTAACATTAAAGGTTATAATGGTGCCACAGGTGACAGGGGGAAAATAATTGCCAGTATTCCAGCGGAAGAACTATCAACAAATTCAAGAACCGGAACACTAAATTATTTTTCACAATATCCTATTATGATTGATTTAAATCTTGTTCATGACATAACGACTTATGATTTAAATGTCATTATTAGAAGACCAAACGGACAAGTGGCCGATGATTTAATTCAAAAAACACATATAACATTATTGTTCAAGGAAGGTGAAGAAACTAAACAAAGACGATTAATGAAAGAACAAACCGAATTATTAAGCTCAACATTATCCAATATTAATCAAATAAAAACCGATTCCGTTGGTTATGGAATGCCAAAATTATAAATGGCACAAATGGCATTTAATTAATTAAATAAAATATGCCAATTTAGGCATTTTAAAAATTATCATTTAATTTAAGAATATTGAAATTAAATGATTTTTTCAATACCTCTGTATTCATATATATATAATTGTAACGATTCAATATTCTTCATTTGAAAAAATCAAAAAAAAATATTAAGAATTTTTTGATTTTTAAATTTAATTAATTTTTTTAAAAAAAATATATTTAAAAAAAAAATATCTTTATTATATATATAAAATGATGATTACACAAAAATCGAAAATTGAGTTAAATGAAAATATAAATTGTTTAAATAAAAAAACACTTAAAAGAATATCACCATTATATTATAAAATGATGAATTGTGATATTTGTGGAAAAGCTGTGAGTGACGAACTCTCTAAAAAATATGAAAATACTTCAAAGTGTTTTTGTGCCTCTTGTATTATTAAGGGGAAAGATGAAGGTTATTGGACTAAATGCCCTAAAACAGGACATAAAATTTTTATTCCAATTATAAAAAAACGAGAAAATATCTCTAATAATAATAAAAGCATTATGAATGGATTTGTGAAATTTCAACTTTTAAAGTTTTCCAAACAACCAAGCAGTGAATGGAAAACATCCCTAAAACAAAAGCATTGGAACAAAGAAAAGAAAATTGAAAATAATTGTGGAGTTGGAATTCCAACGGGAAAAATTAACAATATTGTTGTGATTGATTTAGACGATTACAAATGGGATGAAAACCACTCATTCATTAAAACTTTCGGGAGAGATTATGAAAAATGGGGAACTTATACTCAAAAATCAGGAAAAGGAGGAATTCACCTTTTTTTCGAATATGACCCCGAGATTTACAATGCCAATGTTGATGAACCAACAACCTTGGCCGGTGTAGGTATTGACATTTTAAGTGACATTGATGGATTGGGAAATTATAAAAAGAAATATGTTGTTGGTGCGGGAACAACAATTCGTTATTCAAAAGAAGACAAAGAAAAATATAAACTTAAAGGTGATTATGGAACATATCAAATTTTATATAACAAACCAATTATTAAGATGCCCGAAAATCTTAAAACTTGGTTATTAAATAATTGTTACGACAAAGATGTTAAAACTAAAAAACAAAGAACACAAAAACACATTGAAGTTTCAAATGAAAAAGGATATTTTGAATATAATATTTCAAAGGATGAATTAAGAAGGGTTTTTTATAAACTTCTTGACCAAGAACCGGAATATTGGGATAGTTACTCAAAATATATTATTACATTAACCGCCATCAAGTCAATTGGTGCTTGGTGGTTGGTTGAAGATTTGTTCAAAAAATATTCAGGAAAGGGAGAATATAAAAGTAGAGTATGGAACAAACAAGCTCAACATTGGAACGGAATTAAAAGATTTAATGAATATAATTGTTTTAATCATATTTTATTAAAGATTGATGAAAGAACACTTCTTGATTATGTAAAATATAAACCTTGTCACACACCAAAAATCACATTTGACAAAGTTGGTGAATATGATAAATTAGGAAAACATATAAAACTTGAACTCAACAAAGATTATGGAATTATGTCAGGAACAGGAACAGGAAAAACAACAATTGTGAAAAAAGATATTCTTCCAAAAACAAAATTTATTTCAATTGTTTCAAGAAGAACTTTGGCATATGAACAATATAAAATATTTCAAGAGGAAAACATCGATTGTCTTTGGTATGAACATTTTGAAAAAGAATTTATTCCAGCCAATGAAAATGTTGTTATTCAACTTGATTCATTAATGAAATTGTCACATTATAAAACAGATATTGAAGATTACACAATTTTTCTCGATGAATATTCTTCATTGATTGAACATTTAATCAGGTCACCAACTCTTTCATCAAAAAGAGCATTGATTTTCAAAATCTTCACAAAGCTCGTTAAAGATGCCAAACAAGTCATTTGTGTTGATGCCGATTTAAATGAATATAGTTTGAAATTTATGGATTTTTGTGAAAGGGATTTGATTAAAATTAATAACACATATAATCACAATCAAGATGTTCCGTGTAAAGAATATTTTGAAATTAGTGATATGATTGAAGAAATGAAGAAAAAAGATAAATTCCTTTGTTGTTTAGATTCTGCCAGACTTGGAAAAGCATTAGTTGAAGAACATTTCAATTCTATTCCTCTTGAACATAAAAACGAACAAACGGTCGTTATTAATGGAAAAGAGATGAACAAATATGAAATGAACATTTATCAAGATGAAAAAGGATTTATCGTTTTTATCTCTGCCGAGAATGATTTCATGCCCAATCTTGATGAATGGGATAGAGTGATTTTCAGTCCAAAAATTGTTTATGGTTTAGATTCAACAATGAAAAGAGATGTTTTCGGTATTTTTAAAGAACACACAATTTCACCCCGTTCAATGCTTCAACAAATCGCCCGTTGTCGTGACATCAAACAACTTCATTATATTTTCTTTAAAAAGAACTTTAATGAACCTAAATTTATTGATATTAAAGATGTCCAAGAAGTTAATAAAAGATATGATGAAATGTCAGCTTGGGAAGAAATTTGTGATGAACCATCTTGTGAATTATTTATTAAAACACTTTCAATTATGGAGTATAATGAAGATTGTCAAAACACAAATAAATTTTGTCACTTCAAAATTCTTCTTGAAGAAAGAGGATTTAAACCAATGGAAACAAGTGTGTCACAAACAACATCAAGTCAAATTAACACACTTGAAACAAAACAGAAAAACAAAGAAATTGATTCATTTGACAAGGATCATCCAAAATATTCTAAAATTAATGAAATTCTTAAAATTCCGGAAGATAAATTTGAAGATTATTGTGATTTGTTTGTCAATCAATCGTCACTTCAAAAATTCTTAAATATTAGAAGTTATATGACCAAGAGTGGAAATGATATTGATTCAAGACTTGAAGAAAAAGAAGAATTCAATGTTCTTAAAGTTAAATCAAATGAATTTAAAATTTTACTTCTTGAACAGTTTATGAAATCCGTTGGATGTAAAAACAAACTTGATATTATTCCAAAAAAGAGTTTGAGTGAGAACAAGGCCAATGATTGGATGGAAAAATTGGAACTTTCATTTAGATTTAGAATGGAAGAAAAACCCAATCTCCAAAAGAAAGAAGATTGTCAAATGATGATTGAAAAGATAATGAAAAAATTATTTGGTGGAAATAATAAAATTAGATATTACCCAACAGAAGCCCAGATTGAAAGTGGAAATGATAAAATGAAATTCACAAAAACAAATCTATTCAACACAGAAAGAAAACAAATTAACAAAGTAAGAATGACAATCAACACACTCAACAAAGACTTTTTCAAATATGTTTATGATGTGATGAGTTACTCAAATAAAGAAATGGTTGATTGGGGAAAATATAAATTTGGATTTGAAGACAACAAAAAAACAAATATTAAAAAACCAAAATGGATGTTTGATGAAGTTGATGAAATTAAAGAAGAACCAATTGGTTCAATCAAACATCATTTCAAAGCTCTTGATTATGGAGTTAATGTTTAAGTGTCACGATTGGCATTATATCTTTTAAAATAATTATGCCAAATGTGGCATCTCTTCATTATATTATATATTGATTATATATATAATATATTGGATTTATTCTAATTTTTATTATACTTTTATATATATTTGGTTTTATTCTTTGGATTTATACTTAAAAAGAACATAAAAAAATTTTTTTATTCTTTAAATACACATAAATCTAATATAGAGAATAAATCTAACATAAATCTATATCTTCAATATATGTCATTTTGGATTTATTCTTATTTTAAATGTCGAAAATGAATTTCTATTTAAAATTTCTTTCTATATATTAAAATAGAAGATGAACATTCCTTGTGATATTTTACCGTATGAAATAATTTGTCATATTCTTTATAAATCGGGAGGTCTTGAACACCCGACATCTAAATTAATAAAAAACCACTTTAAAGATTTAGATGATGAATTCGACATTTTCACACATATCGAAAAAGTAACCGAACAAACATTTATTAAAAATATGGATGAAACAATTTTAATCACTTCAAAAACAGAGTTTAAAAAAAATACTCGTGATTATCCTCGTGTATTTTTTCCGCCACAACTTGATTTAATAATTGAAAAAATAATCTCTAATATATTATAAAAGATGTCAAGTGACGAAAAACCAATTCCGTTAAATCAATCATTATATAATAAAGTGTTGAGTGAGGCCAAAAGAAAATTCAAGAGATTTCCTTCATTATATGCTTCTTCTTGGATCACTCGTGAATATCAATCAAGAGGTGGAAAATATAAAACCCCCAAAGGTTACAAGTCAGCTCAAAAAAAATGGTATGATGAACAATGGGTTCAAATTATTCCATATGTTAAAGATGGAAAAAAAATTGATTGTGGTTCTTCAAATAAAGATTCCAAAGCCTGTCGTCCATTAAAACGAATTGATAAATCCACACCACCCACAATGGGAGAAATTGTGAAAAAATATGGAAAAGAAAAAGTTTTAAAATTGGCAGGTCAAAAAAATAGTGATATGAAAGGAAGATTGTCGTGGGTGTCGGGAACATTTAAATCATCAAAATAAATTATATTTAAAAAAATCTTTATTATATATATATTAAAATGATTTATATAATTCCAAAGATATTCGATGATAATTGGGAAAGAATGATTCTTTATATTTCCAAATTAAATGAATTAGACATCAAATATAATCCCAAAAAAACATTGTTTCCAAGGTTGATAAATACAGATAAAAGAGGAAAATCAGCTTGTCAAGAAATATTAAAATTATTAAATTGTTACTTCAAAACAAAAAGTTATTATGAAGAATTAATTTATTGTATAAAAGCAGAATTTAACATTTTAGAAATAAATGGAAAAAAGATTCTTTTAACAAAGTATGAAGACAATAAAATTTTTGATAATCAAAATTATTATTTTTTTTCAACTATTATGGATGCCCAAAAGAAGATTGATGAAATTATCGAAAGTAATAATTTAAAAAGTATCTTTATAAATCCCATTGAATATTTTAAGTCACATTTGGTGAATATGGATTTAAATAATTCCCAAAAAATCGAGTTAATAAAATTTATATTAAATTAAAAATATCTATTATTATATTAAAAGATGTCAAGAGGAAAGGTGGAAAAAAATCATATCGTTTCCGTATCAAATAACATATTGAGAAATATTGAAATAGATGGAGAAAAATCATATAATACTTTAACAAGAATTAAAAATTTTGAAAAGAAAAATGATGGAAAGTCACAAGTCAATTTAATTCATGGTTCTTCCGTTTGGGCTGATACTGTTCCCGACCCTCGTGAAGATGTAATGAGAAGAAAAGGTTGGTATTACCAAAACCGAGGTTTGGGACAAAAAATGAATTTATATTTTTTTGATGGTGCCAATGAAACATTCACTTTGGGTGAAGTAAAATATTTATATTGTAAAATGTTTATTGATTCTTGGTCAAATAATTCACAAAATCTTCCATTTTTTCATATATACACCAAACCAACCGGTGTCAATGATGCGGGGGCTTTTTATCACTCAAAGGTTGATTATACAATGACACAAAACACCCCAAAGATTGGATTGGGTGAAGAATGTTTCTTTTTTGCTGAATCAGTTCCGGAAGATAATGAAAAATGGTTTGAAAATCGAACAATTCAAATGGTCGATAAAATTTTAAATGGTGACTGTGCCGATGATGAAGAAATTTTGTTTTTGGCTTTGGGAACCGATTCTTCGGCCATGCCATTTCTTGTGAATATTGGTGTTCAAGAATTAGGATTTTCAATGGGTGAATATAAAAGAAAAATGGAATTAATTGGATTTATAAATGATGATGTTCTTCATCACGATCATATTTTAAAAGATTATAATCTTCCAAGTGGGACAAATACTTTAACCGAATCAATAAGAATTGACACAACTCACGGAAATATTTCTTGGTGGGTTCAATCAAACGGTGTGGTTCTTTCCAATCAAATTGGAGTTGAAATTCAAGTTTCACACGACGGTTCAACTTATGAAACAATAGCTTTAAATTCAAAGTTTGTGGATGTCGAAGATGGAACATATTCAAGATTTGGAAACATAAAAGATTTTAAACCAACTTTTGTCCGGATTAGGGTCACAAATAATGATAATTTACAAGGTGACAATTTCAATGTTTATATTTCTTATTAAAAAAATCTAATTATATATATAAAAGATGAATTTAACAGACCTTCGAAAATTAGTGTCACAATTAAACAAAGATGACCGAATTGTTGGAGTTTGGAAAATGTCAAAAGCTGATATATTAAAAAATCTTGAAAAAGTCAAATATAAAGTTGATGAAGATTCAAAAAAATTAATTCCAACCGTTGCCATGAAAAGAAAGAAAATTATTAAATTACCAAAAAAATAAATTGTGCCTCAATTGGCATATATTACATTAAAATAATTGTGCCAAAAGTGGCATCCCTAATTTATAATAATTTAATGATTTTAAGTTTTATTTTAGTTTTATTATATAAAAAAAAATATCTTATTATATAATAAAATGACATTCTTGGAAAAACTTAAATCCAAAATCGACGAGAAACGGGACATTCGTGAATCTTCATTAAATGCTTATATTTTTAATATTAATAAACTTCATAAATTAATTTATGACAAAGATGTTGAATCACTTGATTTTTTAAAAGATAAAAAAAAGGTGATGGAAGCCATTAGTGAAAAGAAACTTTCAACAAGAAAATCCTATTTGGCATCAATTGTGGTTTCTTTAATGTCTATGGATTATGATGAAGATTTAATTAAATATTATAGAAATGAGATGGAAGATTTGGCCAAAAAATTCAATGAAGATATGGAAACCCAAAGAAAGAGTGAAGCCCAAGATAAAAATTGGGTGTCACTTGCTTCTTTAAGGAAAGTTATGAGAAAATATCGAAATGAATTAAATGAAAAGAAAATCTTTCAAAAAAATCCGGATGATTTAACAAATAAAGAATTTGACCTTCTTCAAAAATGGGTTGTTTCATCTTTATATATTCTTGATGACAATCCACCATTAAGAAACGATTATTTAATGAAAATTATTTCACAAAAAGATTATGATAAATTAACAGAAGAAGAAAAAAAGAAACAAAATTATTTAATTAATAAATCAAGAAACACAAAAACATTTTCATTGGGTGAATATAAGACAGCCGGAAAATATGGAACAAAGTTGATTCCAGTTGGTAAAAAATTAAATTCAGTTTTAAACATTTGGTTAAAATTTAATAAATCCGGTCACCTACTTCTTAATAGTAAAAAAGAACCTATGACATCAAATGGTTTAACAAAATATTTAAATAAGGTTTTTGAACCAACAGGAAAAAACAACATTTCAAGTTCAATGATTAGACATATTTTTATAAGTGAGAAATTTCCCCCACAATTAAAGGAAAAACAAGAAGTGGCGGATAAAATGGGACATAGTGTGTCACAACAAGAATTATATTCTAAAAAATAAATTAAATTAATTTTAAAAAAAAAATATATCTTATTATATTATAAAATGGCCAATTCGTGGATTGAATTTGTGAAGAGTTATGCCAAAAAAAAGGGCATGAAATACAATGAAGCTTTAAAAGATCCCAATCTTAAAAAAGAATATGATAAATCAAAGGGAACTTCCACAGGGAAGAAAGGTGCCGTGAAGGAAACAGGAAAAGGAAAAGGGAAAGAACTTGATTTCTCAACCAAAAAAGGTGGGTCACGAAAGACCGCCCGAAAAGCATTTGATAAATAAATTATATAAAGTTTTTATTTAATTTTTTTCACTTAATAAATATTATTTTTTAAAAAATAATATCTATTAATATATTAAAAGATGTCGAAAGGACTTGCCGATTTACAAGCCACAATCGCCAGTTATCAAACGAGCGGTGATGCCATAAACCAATATGTTTCAAATTATGATAAAGATTTTTTTGATAATTGGAAAGCCAAAGTTGATTTAGCCAAGGATAAATTAGAATCCGCCCAAAAATTAAGTGACGGTGTTGGGGAAGCATATCTTGGCGGAAAAGCTCTTCAATATTCAATTAAAGCTTTTAAAAATAAATATTTTAATAAAGATTCTAAAAATCCCAGTGACGAAGATGGAAAAGGTGACGGACAACAGCAGGAAGGGGACACAGACCCACAAGGTGGAGAAGATTCCGGCACCGGAAATGCTGATGACCCAGATGTTGGAGGTGAAGAAACTCTCGGTGATGGTGAAGAAGTTGTTAATATGGGAAACACTGTTCGACCTACTGACACAGATGTTGGAGGTGATTCAGGATTTGAACTTCAAGATATGAACACAAGTTCTCAACCAGCCCAAACGGGAACAGATGGAGAAACCGCCGAATCTTCATTTGGTGACCAAGCATCAGCCCAACCAACAACCACACAAGATGTTCAACCAGAAGCGGAAGATTTTGTTCAAAATCCACCACCTTCACAAGAAATGTCACAAATGGGTCAAAGTGCCGAACCAGATGTCTCCACAAGTGGTGGTTCAGGAACAGCAGAAACCGGCAGTTCAGGATTAACAGAAACCGCCACACAAAGAAGCATTTTAGAAAGTGACCCAGAAGCGGGAGTTGGTGGAGAAGTCGGTGGTGATATTGGGGCAGATGTTGGGGCAGATATTGGAGCAGACACAGCAGTCACAGCCGCCACCACAGCCGCCACAGAAGCAGGGGCGGGGATTGGTTCAGCTGTCCTCGGTGGTTTAGGTGTTGCCGCCGAAGCATTGGGGCCGATTGGACTTTTCGCAGGGATTGGAATAGGACTTTATGAACTTTTTCATCACCCATCAAAACCACCACCACCACCTAAACCGGTCACCGCTTCTTCAAAGGGTGAAATGGTTCTTCCTTCATATGATGCCGTCATTGATACTCCCGCCAGTGCTTCCGCTTTTTAGGATGCCACATTTGGCATTATTTATTTAATTTATTTTTGCCAATTAAGGCATTTTTAAAAAATATTTAAATATTTTAAAAATCATTAAAATATTTTAATTTTTTATTTTTTTAGAAATTATTTTAAAAAAAAAAATATATTGTATATATATAAAAGACGATGTTCAAAGCCAACCAAGAAACTCAATTCGTTCCCACGAAAACAATCTCGATTAAACCCGAAGCACAAGTTGTTTATAATCCTAAAACTCAAAATCAAGTTCGATGGTTAATTCCTCAATATATAGGTTTTTTTGACCCAAGAGGAACTATGTTGAAATATAAAATCCAGATGTCCGGAAGAGGTCACCCAAAACCAGATTTTAGAGGTGGAGTTCATTCACTTTGGAGAGATGTCAGGGTGAGAGATGGAACAGCTTCAACCGAAATGGAAATGTTACAAGATTATAATGTTTTTGTTTCTCAATGGTGGAATTACACAAATAATGAATCTATTAATCATAAAAGGGATTTATTTGAGGGTAGGTCAGCCAATGCCGACTATGATAATCAATTATATTATGGTTCAATGGGTGATTGGAGCCAAGCGGAAGTTTCCTCAACTTATGACCGAAAAACCCTTGAAATTAATCAACCGGTTCATTCCGGAATTTTAGGAGGACAAAAAGTTTTCCCAGTAGTTGCCACCCAAGGATTAAGGTGTGAAATGACTCTTGACCAATTCCAAAGGTCATGTATTACAACTTCCAATCTTGGTGAAGATTTAGGTGATTGGGTCACTTCCAAAGTTGCCATTCTTGGTGCCACGGGAGCAGATGCGGCCGCCAAACAGGCCAAAACCGCCATTGGTGATGAATTCCAATGTGTAATTCGTCAAGGTGCCGACAATAATGACCCACAAGGTGGGGGAAGAGGTGTGAATCGTAATGCTTCACCGGTGAATAATAACCCTTTTGATATTGGTGACCCTCTTTATATTAGAAAAGCGGACAACAGTGACGAAAAAGTTCTTGGTATTATCACAAAATTCAACAAAGATGGTGACGGTGACCTTGTAATTAAATATATCCCAGACCGTGCCCTTAATACGGATTTAGGTGTTGATTTCCCCATTGGTTCCCGTATTTATTACAAAACAACCGACCGATTAAATGGTTATGTTGCCACAAATGTCCCAGCCACTCAAATCGCCGAAGCCGCCCAAACACAATCTTATTCTATTAGTGACCTTGAAATGTTACTCCTTCAAGTTCAACCACCACAAGGTTATATTGAAGGAATGATGAAACAGATTCAAGGAGGATCCGGATTAAATATTGATTATCGAACACATTCACTTTATCGATTTAACTTAAACACCACAAATGGTTTAACAAATCAATTAATTCCAGCATCACAACAAAGAGCATATTCAATTTTTAGTCTTCCATTAGGTCAGGAAACACAACTTGACATTCGTCAATCAGCCTTCGAAGGTGCCGTTGATGGGTGTCAAAATTATCAATATGTTTTCGGTGGGTCACTTATCCCAGACCGTCCAATTTCTTTAACAAGATACACACAAACTCCCGCTCGAACTGATGCCCTTCATCTTGTAGAATTAGAAAAAGCTTTAATAAATGCCAATTATGGTGTTAGGAATCTTTTAAGAGTTCCATCGAAATTTTTAATTGGAAGAGCATTTTCAAAATATGGTCAAATTTTTAATTTACAAAATGAGTCACTTTCTCTTCGTGTTGAATATCAAGGAGCCACACAACAAAAATTATTTGAACATTTTGTTTGTTATTTAAAGAGAATTAACATTTCACAACAAGGAGTTCAAGCATTATCTTAAATGTCACATTTGGCATTTTATTTTTATTTAAATTTTTGCCAATTAAGGCATTTTAAAAAAATATAAAGAAATTAATAAATTTTCAAAATATATTTAAAATTTATTAATTAAAATTATTTTTAAAAAAAAAATATCTATTATTATATTAAAAGATGTCTA
>JAAHTH010001065.1_pt1 | contig 24873 bp, 15 predicted proteins | sample 6116091 | NCBI WGS metagenome assembly JAAHTH01 (sample SAMN13939990, study PRJNA603662) | sponge metagenome | isolation source: marine sponge | host: Mycale hentscheli | place: New Zealand | collected 2006
AGGTTTGAATCGCGGGATCAAGAGTGTCGACGCCAGGGATGTGTTCCAAACGCCGATGTGTTGATTTACCTCGGGGGCGAGTGCCAACGTTGTAAATGCTGTGCCTTGGGGTGTATTGGCCGGACAAAAGACACGCGCGGGCGGGTGCGCAATTGGCCGCACAAGAATAGGCGTTGGAGAAAATCATTCCCGACTTTGCCAGCTTGTCGAGGTGGGGCGTTTCATAGAAATCAGATCCCATGTAGCTCGTATCGCGCCATCCAAAGTCGTCCAGGAAGATCATCAAAATATTAGGCTGATCCTGGTCGAATTTTGGGGACTCGCCGAAGGTTAGTTGTGGAGAGTTCAAGAGGAAGCAACAGAAAAGCGAAACAGAAACGGCACGGAGTGCAATGGATAACACGAGAGACCTCTGGGTTTTACAACGAAAGCAGGGCTAGGGTTTGTTTGCTGAGTACAAGCAAGATAAAAATTTTAGTGCAGTTTTCGGGGAACTTCCAGAACTTAAAGAGAAGTTCTTTAGGTTGCCGGTGAAAAATGATCAAGATCTGCGGAGGCAATCAAATTATAGACTTCTTTTATTGCCTGCTCTGAATAGGGCGTTAGCGGGTGTTGTCCCCATATTGGTGCGGGCCAAGCCGGGTCGGTTTGATAACGAACAATATGGTGAATGTGAAGCTGTGGGGTAACATTGCCGAGGGCGGCGACATTTAATTTGTCGCCGTTAAAAAGTCGCATGATAGCCAGACTGAATAATCTTGATTCTTCCCACAGTTTTGTGTGTTCTGTTGGGGCTAGATCGATAGTGTCAGACGTATTTGAGATTTCGGGAATCAGGACAAACCACGGGTAATTAGAATCATTGATAAGCAGGACGCGGCTCAATTGGAAATTCCCAAGGTGTATCCCATCGCGTTCAAGGTCAGGGTGTAATTCAAATTTGCTCATGTGTATTGAATTTCAAGCGGTGGTGAATCGTAGCTTATTTAAGCGAAGGGTCGATGGTGGATAGGTCAAGGTTTTTCTCGACGGCTTCTTTTGAACCAGAGAACTCGAAAAATAGCTCGCTATGTAAGTTGTAGTTTTCAGGTATGAGCTCAGCGGATTCGTTGAAGGTCGAGAATTTTGCGATTGAGTCAGGTAAGAGTGCAAGTGGCCAAGGTGTGGTCGCAGTTCCGCTGTTACCGCCCGAATTCGATCTAGTGATTAAGATGTTGTATTTGGTGGCAACAATATCGGGATTGTTATCGGAATAGGCGAGTTCGTAATATCCTTTTTGGTTCGTTACCCCGTAGGCAAGGTTCAATACCTCACTATCGTTGTCTCTAAGGTTGACCGGAATGAACACAACGGCGGCGCCGCCAATCGGTTCACCATCAAGAGTGATCGTGCCGCTGACACTGGCTGTGCTCGCTCCGGTTGGCACTGAATTCTGACAACCAGAAATTGCAACCAGCCAAAAAGCCAGTAGCCATGCCGAAATTGGTTTAACGCTGCTGGAGTATTTCAACATGATCGACCTCCGGAGTCCCCTAAACGAGTATCCAATTCTGTCCGGGGAGGAAGTGGGGGTTCGAGGATTCCCTTTGCTTTGGGCCAGATTAGCATTGCTTCCACCACCATCCATAATTGCAGGCCTAATGTTATCGTTCCGATGATCGCGACGAGGAATGTGTCACTACTTCTCCACCAGCCAGTCTGGGTATTGAATAGTTGCCAGATTAACGCCCAAGCTGGTAATACGATCATGAAGATCATTGGGATTAGTACAAATCCAATGGGTTTGTTTCGACGCCAAAGATAAAATGTCGTCACCATAAATGCGAGGCCTGCCAGTAGTTGGTTGGTTGCACCAAATAGGGGCCAAAGTAACAGGCCACCGGAGCCCATGCCAGCGGGTCCTTTCAGCATCGCAATCATGCCGCCGAGGATGACCGCCACCAAGGTTGCAATGTACATATTCTTGAGCGGTTTGATTTTCAGTGTGCCTCCCAATTCTTGGATTACATACCGTTGGAGTCTTGTGGCCGAGTCGAGTGTGGTGGCTGCGAAACAGGCGACGAGGACGGCAATAATCCCAATGCCAAGTTTCAGTGGAATGCCCAGGACATTTAAGAAGTTGGCTCCTCCTTCTACGAATGCTCCGATCTTGCTGGTGAGATTGAAAGATGTCCATGATTTTTCTTCACCTAGCTGGTACGTTTTTCGCCAGGCTTCACGATGAACTAGGGGCTCGCCCGTTTGCTCACTGAGTACGGGTAGGTAGCTTGCCTGTTGGACTCCGTTTAAAAGGCCCGTATTTGTTTTCGTGAATTTTCCCATTCCCACTCCGGCACAGCAGGCAAGGATCACGACAACCGCCAATGCTCCTTCTAGAAGCATGGCTCCGTATCCGATGGGGAGGGCGTCTTTTTCGTTTGCGAGTTGTTTGCTGCTGGTTCCGCTGCTGACCAAGCAGTGGAATCCACTAATGGCTCCACAGGCGATGGTGATGAAAAGAAACGGCCAGATTGGAGGTGTGTTTTTAGGCAACTCCTGTGTGATGGCGGGCGTTGAGGCCAATAGGTCAGCCTTTCCAGTGAGGCTTGCAATGATCAGTCCAAGGACCAAAAGGAACAAAGCTACGAATAATTGGTGGCTGTTAACATAGTCTCTCGGTTGGAGTAGCCAAGAGACTGGGAGCACCGATGCGATTGCACAATAGATTAAGAGAATAATTGTCCAACCGACGATGGGGTTGCTGACTGGAAGTGTGATCGGGAAGTGATAGGCTCCAACATAAATGGCAAGATAAATCAGCACGAGCGAAATCGCTGACATCGGCAACAATTGTTGCACCCCACTTCTCATCATGATGCCAAAGACAACGGCGATTGGTAGTGAGACCCAGACGGCTAAGACCGATTCTGGATAAGCTTTGAAGATGATTGCGATGACCAGACCAAAGATGGCCAGGACGACCGTCAAAGCAAAAAAGAGAGCGAAAAGAAATAAAAGTTTTGTTCTTGGTGAAATGAGTCGGCCGGCAATTTCGCCAACCGTTTGGCCGCGATTGCGGAGACTGACGACCAGTGCCCCAAAGTCGTGTACTGCACCGATGAAAATACTACCGAAAACGACCCAGGCCAGTGCTGGCAGCCAACCCCAGAAAACGGCAATGGCCGGTCCAACAATCGGTCCAGTGCCAGCGATGCTCGTGAAATGATGCCCAAACACAATCGAACGTTTTGATGGAACAAAGTCGATGCCGTCTTCCAATTCGCAGCTGGGAACAGAAGCGTCAGGGTTTAGGTGGAATATTTTATTCGCGATCCAGCGTCCGTAGGTGTTATAGGCGACAATAAAACCAACGAATGAGCCAATGGCGATAAGGAAAGTAAGCATGCGATTCCTGCGGTGGGGGCAATGGAAGCCCGATTTTACCACAACGGTGCCGATCGCCAACTAAGGACGCCAAGAGCATCTTCGCTGGATTGGCAGTGAAAAGGTGGCGGGAATTTCATTCTCTCCTAGTCCCCCAGGCGTGGTGGGTTGTGAGAGGCCGAGGGGGTGGATTGAAGAAGGGCTTCGGGATCAAACTTTCGCTAAGCTACTGCCATCGGAGGTGATTTAGCCCTATAATTTTTCTTTTAAATCTAATCATAACAAACACAATTGGCCTCGTTGTCGCCGGGTTCATTACAGACGACGCGTGGGCTGTTTTTTGGAGGAAGTGCATTGGCTGAGAAAGTCGTTATTATTGGGAGTGGTCCTGCGGGTTGGTCGGCTGCAATCTACGCTGCACGAGCCAGTCTTTCCCCCCTTGTTTTTGAAGGCACGTTTAAGCCAGAGATGATTCCGTTGGGGCAACTGGCTTTCACTACGGAAGTCGAGAATTATCCCGGATTTCCTTTCGGTAACATTCGCGGATTTGTCGAGAGTGCGGTTTCTAAAGATCGTCACTGGAACCTTCCGCCGATCCCCGAGCATTCCAAGGACCCGAAGAATCGCAATTCACTCGACGAGATCGCTCCTCACTATGCCGTGCAAGGTGTTGAATTAATGGAGTTGATGAAGCAGCAGGCGTTAAATTTCGATACGCGAGTTGTGGAAGATGACATTGTGGATATCGATCTCTCTTCAAAGCCATACAAAGTAATCCCAGCGAAGGGAGAGCCGATTGAGGCTCATACAATTATTGTCGCGACCGGGGCGAGAGCCAACTATCTTGGCCTGGAGTCTGAGGAAGAGTACAAGAATAAGGGGGTCAGCGCCTGTGCAGTATGTGATGGTGCGCTTCCTACGTTTCACGCGAAGCCGCTGGCGGTGGTCGGAGCTGGCGATTCGGCAGTTGAAGAAGCCACCTATCTGGCAAATCTTAAATCTGCCGTAAAGGTCTACATGATTGTTCGGCGAGATGAAATGCGAGCTTCCAAGATCATGCAGGAGCGGGCCTTGAACCATCCGAAGATTGAAGTGATTTGGAATTCTGTGGTGGACGAGGTTTTGGGAGATGGGAATCTGGTCACTGGACTAAGGTTGAAGAGCACTCAGGATGATTCCACCCGTGAATTGGCGGTAGGCGGGATGTTTGTGGCGATCGGACATACGCCCAACACCAGTTTTCTTGGCGACAAGTTGGAAATGAATGAGAAGGGCTATATTCAATGGGCTAAACCATTTCGCACAAATACCAGTGTCGACGGAGTTTTTGCTGCGGGAGATGTGGCTGACGACTATTATAGACAGGCGATCACGTCCGCCGGGACTGGTTGCATGGCCGCGTTGGATGTTGAACGCTGGTTAGCAGAAAACGGAATTGAATAATTTATTCCGCGACTCTGATAGGATGAGCTGATGGAAGTGAATGATGAGTTGAGTCCGTCTTTCAGTTCGCGTTTTCGATAGGCTTTCGTTTCAATTTTAATTGCAGTGTAAGGTGAAAATTAATGACCACTGAAAAAGCATTTCGGGATCGTGAAATTCTTTCTGAGGCTCAATCGAGAGGCTCGGTTGCTACGTTAGGTGCGTTTTTTAGATTGTCCGGTCCTGGGTGGTTGCAGAGTGCAATTACACTGGGAGGTGGATCGCTCGGTGGTGCGCTTTACCTTGGAGTGATCGGTGGCAGCAGTATGTTGTGGTTGCAATTAGTGGCAATCGTCATCGGCGTAATTATGTTGTCCGCGATTAGTTACGTAACATTGTCGACCGGAAAGCGTCCCTACGGTGCAATTAACGAATTCGTTAACCCGGTGCTCGGGGCAAGCTGGATAACAGCCACGATTCTTGCCAATATGATTTTCATTTTGCCTCAATTCTCTCTCTGTTTTGATGTGCTTGATAAAAATTTCGGGTTGGTGGGCGAAGATCCAACCATGACCTCCAAAATAGTCGTCTCGGCGTTGATCGGGATTTTAGCTTTTGGAATTGTCGTGCTCAGTTTTAAACCTGGTTTCGCATCGAGGATGTTCGATGCATTGTTGAAACTCATCGTTGGTGCGATTGTGATTTGTTTTGTGTTGGCGGTTGTTTCGCTGGCACGCATGGGAGAGATCAACGGCTGGGAAGTCTTGCAAGGATTTATTCCCGATTTTAGTCAGTGGTGGAATCCTTCCCCCGGTTTGGCTGATAAGGTCAACGGTTTGGGGGATGCTGCAAAGACTTTCTGGGGGCAGGCACTTGTTGAGCGTCAGCAGAGTGTGATGATCAGCACGACGGCCACGGCGGTCGGAATTAACATGACCTTTCTGTTGCCTTATTCCATGTTGGCGCGCGGTTGGGACAAGCCTTTTCGAGGCCTGGCGAGGTGGGACCTGATGACGGGGATGGCCATTCCGTTTATTGTGGTGACCAGTTGCATTGTGCTGGCATCTGCAAACGCATTTCATGCGAAAATTGACAGTGAATTTCAGAGCGATGACTGGACTGTAGTTCAGCAAAGTCGGTTATTCAATGGAACGGAATCCATGATAATGAAGCGGATGCTGGAGGCAGATCCCAATTCGCTGACAGCTCCGGCAAGTGATGAAATGGAAGTTTCTTCGGAACAATGGCAGTCCGAACAAGTTGCAAAGTTCATCGCGAAAATGAATGTGGATGAGCGCATCGTTGCCTCTGCACTGGTTAAGCCAAACACGGAGGCTCTGGCGAAGACTTTGCAGCCCGTGTTGGGAAGTTGGTCAAATGCCGTCTTTGGTTTTGGCGTATTGGGAATGGGATTTTCCACCATTATTATTTTGATGTTGATTAATGGTTACGCGGTTGCAGAGATTTTTAACCGATACCAAAGCAACCGGCTTCGTATTTTCGGTGCTGGAGCAGCTTGTGTGGTTGGTTTCTGCTGGTTCTGGATTTGGACCGGGGATTCCAAGACTTACCTCGTGATTGTGGCCTCTAGTTTCGCGGCAATCTTGTTGCCGATTGCGTACTTCACGTTTATGGCCTTAATGAATAATCGTGATTTGTTGGGGGATGAGAAACCAACAGGAGCTCGAATGACCATTTGGAATGTGCTGATGGGCATTGGTGTCATAGGGGCTTTATTGCAATCAGTGGCAGCGGTCTCGACTAAAATTGACAGCCCTAACGGTCCTTATGTCATCGGCGGTGTCGTGACCTTTGTAATTCTTGCCGTGGTTGGTTTTTCTGCAAGACCAAGGCGGGAAAGTAGCTAGTTGACGTGCAGCACGAACGGCATCTGGATAGCCTAGACGCATGGCGGTGCCCCGTGACTTGGATGCCCCTGCTGCTGGCGCGGCAGATTCCTGATTTTATTATTTTGTAAATTAAGACAGAGACGAGTTAATGGAAAAGATTTCAGTCAAGGATGCTAGAGACGAGACGTCGATTGGGAACACGTTTCTGCTACAGGGATGGGTTCGGACACGCCGCGATTCAAAAGCCGGTTTTAGTTTTATAGAAATTAATGACGGCTCTTCGCAGGGAAACATCCAAATCATAGCGGAAGCGGCACTGGAAAATTACGAATCAGAAGTTCGGCAACTGACTGCAGGTTGCAGTATTTCAGTAGAGGGTGAAATCAAGGAATCTGGCGGGCGCGGCCAAAAGACAGAAATGTTAGCCCAAAAGATTAGTGTCCACGGATGGGCGGACCCGGAAAGCTATCCGTTGCAGAAAAAGCGGCACTCGATGGAAAAATTGCGGGAATGGGCTCACCTGCGACCACGGACCAATACATTCGGTGCTGTGGCGAGGGTAAGGAATTGTATCTGCAACTCGATCCATCAGTTCTATCAGGAGCTTGGCTTTCTATACATCAACACCCCTGTGATCACCGCGAGTGATTGCGAGGGGGCGGGCGAGATGTTCCAGGTCACAACCATGAAGCTCGATGAGCTTGCGAAACAAAAAATCGAGAATTTAAACTACCGTTTCGATTTCTTTGATAAGCCTTCTTATCTGACTGTTAGCGGGCAGTTGGAAGCAGAGACTTACGCGTGTGCTCTAGGAAAGGTTTATACTTTCGGGCCAACTTTTCGTGCTGAGAATTCGAACACTTCGCGGCACCTTGCCGAATTTTGGATGATCGAACCGGAGGTCGCGTTTGCTGATCTGAATGACAATATGGACCTGGCTGAGAAGTTCTTAAAGAGGATTTTCTCCGATGCTCTTAACAAATGCTCGGAAGATCTGGAGTTCTTTAATGAGCGGATTGATGAAACCAAATCGCTGATCGAGAGACTAACGACCATCGTCGATTCGGAATTTGTTCGCCTGCCCTACACCGAAGCGGTTGAGATCCTTCAGCAGTCGGGAGTTAAATTTGATTACGCTGTCGAGTGGGGAATTGATCTTCAGTCAGAACACGAACGATATTTGACGGAACAGCATTTTAAGAAACCGGTGATATTGTTTGATTATCCCAAGACGATCAAACCGTTTTACATGTATTGCAACGATGATGATAAGACGGTTCGCGCCATGGATGTGCTGGTTCCAGGAGTTGGAGAGATCATCGGCGGAAGTCAGCGTGAGCATCGACTGGATATTTTAGAATCGAGAATGAGAGATCAAGATCTCGATATTAATGAGTACTGGTGGTACACCGATTTGCGGAAATATGGGACAGTTCCTCACGCTGGCTTTGGACTTGGATTGGAGCGGGCAGTCCAATTTGTGACCAGTATGTCCAATATTCGAGATGTGATCCCGTTTCCTCGAACCCCCGGTAACGCCGAGTTCTAAGAACTTGTTCTCAACGGCGATCACCGAATTTTTGATTACTTCCCGCTCAGTTGATCCAATTGGTTGAATGAGTGGAGTGCTGCGCGGAGCTTTGGGTTTTGAGCTAGCGACTCCAAATAGGCTTCCCCATTGGTTTTGCTTGCGAATTTGCAACGTGAAAATTGATGTCGAATTTATCTTTGTTAAACTGAGAAACGTGTCTGAGATGGCACGCTTACTTTCTCCCCCCTTTTCCCCTTTCCCCTAAATGGAGTTGTTATGAAGCTGTTTAATCGTAGTCTGCTGCTACTCGCTGCAGTCGCACTGTTTGTTTTCTCAAATACCGCATTTGGTCAGCGTGGTTTGGAACGAGCTCTGGAGGCACAGAGAGCTCACAATCCAAATTTTTTCCAAGTCGATGGCGTGGTTGCGACTGGTGTTTCGGTGGATAAGGCCGGTAATGCGGTAATCAAAGTCTACACCGAGAATGCCGGAACAAAAGTTCCTCAATTCGCCAACGGGGTTGCGGTCAAGAAATTTGTCGCGGGTCCGATAACAGCTTGGGATAGGCCTGTGGATCAGATGAAGAAGCCCGGTCGAGGCAATGGCGGAGGCGGAGGCGGCGGTGATACTGGTGGAACAAACCCTCAAACTCGTTTGGTTCGTCCAGTTGCGATTGGGGCATCGATTGGAACTTACCGGCCTAATGCTGGGAATGCTTGTTTTGCCGGTACTTTAGGATGCCGCCTTAAAGGCAGCAACGGGCAGCGATATATTTTGAGTAATAACCATGTAATCGCAGAAGAGAATGCTGGCTCCGTTGGAAGTGATTTGATTATTCAGCCAGGTACTCTCGATAATAATTGTGTTCTGGATTTAAATGATGTTATCGGTTCCTTGTCTGGTTTTGTACCGATCAAATTCAACGGTCAGGCAAATTTCATTGACGCGGCAGTGGCGGCAACGACAACCTCTGACACCGGTTTCGCGTCACCCACGGAGGCTTATGGCGCACCCTCTGCGAATACTCAGGCGGCATACGTTGGCATGCCAGTACAGAAATTTGGGCGTACAACGAGTTTGACACTCGGTGAGGTAGATGCAATCAACGTCACGGTTAATGTCGGTTACACCGCGGGCACGGCATTGTTTGAAAATCAAATTATCATCATTGGTAAGCGTCAACGTGGTCGTAAGGTTGTGGATGCCACGTTCAGCGAAGGTGGTGATTCGGGATCGTTAATCGTGACTCAGGGAAATAATAATCCCGTCGGATTGTTGTTTGCTGGTAATTCATCGGTGACGATTGCTAATCCAATCGATGAAGTATTGACCACACTTTCTGTTCTAAATAGCACTGTGTTGTCTGTTGATGATGGTAATTAATGTCGTCGAAACGAAAAACGGAACCGTCTGAATTGAGTGAATTCAAACGGGAATTAATGCGGGTCAATGGCGTTCAAGCGGTTGGCGAATCTGTGTCCAACGGGGAATTCTGCTTCAAAGTTTTCTTTGATAGTGAGCAGTCATTAAAGGATGCCGTATTACCTGAATTAGGAAAAATTCCGATCGTTTGCGCTATATCAGGTTCTATTGAACCCCAATAGAAGATCGTGTTTTACGGAAAAGGCCACGTCCCGCTGGGCGTGGTTTTTTTATGTATAAGAGTTTTCGATAATCATAGTTGTTTCCAGTTAGGGTGATTACTTTCTGTAATGCAAATATTCTTGACGAGTTCAATTTGAGCAGAATCGAGGATCGTTCTAGTCGAAGTTTGAATGGACTACTGTCAGACGTTAGGATGAATCGGTTCTTATATTACTGGGTTGATAAATAAATGCTGAACTTATCTAGATTGTCTTTGATCACTGGCTTGCTGTGCCTCATTCTGCAGACTCGCTCAATTGGAGACGAGGTCGATTTCGATCAGCAAATTAAGCCGATTCTTGATTCTCGATGTGCAGATTGCCATGGGCTAACGGACAGAGAAGGTGGCTTGCGATTTACCAGTCGACATGACGCGATGGTTGAATTGGATTCAGGTGGGATCGCCATTGTTCCAGGGGACCCAAAATCTGGGTCCCTGATTTCGCGGATCACGAGCCGCGATGAAGCGGAGATGATGCCGCCGGAAGGAGAGCGGTTGACGCCAGAAGAAATCGCCTTGATGGTGCAGTGGATCAGAGAGGGGGCGAAATGGTCGGAGCATTCTGATTCCAAACACTGGTCGTACGTTGCTCCCGTCCGCCCAGTTTTGCCTACGATTGATGCTGCGGAACAATTACGGAACGAAATTGACTATTTTGTCGCTGAGAGATTGGCCCGTCAGGGGCTGACCCATTCAAAAGCCGCACCGAATGCTCAAATGCTACGTCGCGTCTCTTTGGCATTGACGGGACTTCCTCCTGAGGTGGAAGTGGTCGAAGCATTTATGATGAACCCCAGTGAGGACAAGTTCGAGCAATTCGTCGATTCGTGTCTAAACTCATCGGGATATGGCGAGCGTTGGGCGACCCCCTGGTTTGATGCGGCACGCTATGCTGATTCCAACGGCTATCAAGCAGACCAGATTCGAGAAAGTTGGGCGTATCGTGATTGGGTGATTCGCTCTATCAATCAGGATCAGCCTTTTGATCAATTTACACTCGAGCAATTGGCTGGAGATTTGTTGCCCAATGCTACCGAAGACCAGCGAATCGCAACTGGTTTCCATCGGACGGTAACCTGCAATGTTGAGGCAGGGGTTCATCCTGAGGAAAATAGAGTTAACCAGGTTTTTGATCGTGTGAATACGACGGGAACAGTCTTTTTAGGGACGACGTTGGAATGTTGTCAGTGTCATAACCACAAGTACGATCCATTTTCGCAGGAAGAGTATTTCCGCCTGTTTTCCTTTTTCAATAACACGCCCGTTGAAGTTAAATTGACATCGGGTGTTTCCTATGACTTTTATGGTCCGAAAATGGATCTCTCGGTTGCTGCCGAAACAAAGTTAAAACGGGAGTCGTTGACCGATGAGTTGAATGCGTTGAGTCAGGAAAAGGAACGTATTGGAATTGCGGCACGAGAGAAATTGGAGAAGCTGAAGTCAGATTTGGCAGCTGAGATCCGAAATAAGATAACTTGGACGCCACTCGAGATCCTGGATTTCAGTACGACCAGCGGCGAATCGCATCAGGTCCTCAACGATCAATCCGTATTGGTAGGAGGTTCATTACCTGGCACCAGTCGTTACACGGTAGAGGTTGCGAATGAGTTACCCCGGATCACTGCAATTCGAATCGAAGCTTTAACCCATGAAGAATTGCCGGGAACGGGGCCTGGCCGCGGCGATGTTGAGCGGCCCAATTTTATTCTTAGCGAATTTGTTGTCTCGGCAGGGTCATCAAAAAAAGGCGAAAATGATGACTTTGAATTGATCGGTTTAGATAGGGCATTTGCTGATTTTTCTCAGAAGAATTGGGAAGTTGGCAAGGCAATTGATGGCGATCAGAAAACCGGTTGGGCGATTGGTCAGCAATTTTTTAAAGATCACTGGGCGACGTTTCGATTTGAAGTTCCGTTAGAGTTATCGAAAGCAAAAAATCGGATGCGATTTTTGCTAGACCAAAATTATGGACGAGGCCGAACGATCGGTAGATTTCGCCTGCTTGCAACATCAGATAATGTAAGGACGCTGGGGATTTCGAATGAAATCAAAAATATTCTGACATTAAAGAAATTGAATAAAGGGCAGCAAAAAAAGCTGGATAAATTTTTGAGTGAGAGTCAGCCTGAATTAATTAAGGTGCGGAACCGGATTGCGGTTGTCCAAAAAGAACTAGCAGCCTTGAAGCCACCGACGACACTTGTCATGCAGGAGATGGATCAACCTCGTGAGACTTTTAAGTTGACTCGAGGTGATTATCTCAGCCCTGGGAAAAAGGTTGAGCCTGGTGTCCCCGCGGTTCTTCATCCCTGGAATGATGAGCTGCCTAATAATCGGCTTGGGCTGGCTCAATGGATGGTGGATGGTGAAAATCCGTTGCTGGCGCGCGTAGCGGTAAATCGCTGGTGGGCGAGTTATTTTGGGCGAGGTTTGATGGCTTCCGGCGAAGATTTTGGCACGCAAAGTGATCCAGCTTCGCATCCGAAGTTGCTGGACTGGCTGGCGGTTGAGCTGATGGAATCGGGTTGGTCGAGAAAGCACATTCATAAATTGATTGTGATGTCGAGCACGTTTCGACAAACATCGCAATCGAGTCGAGTTCTCAATGAGCGTGATCCTGAGAACCGATTGCTGTCGCGCGGCCCACGGTTTCGAATGCCGGCTGAAATGATCCGAGATAATGCGTTGGCGATAAGTGGTTTGCTCTCCAGAAAAATGAGCGGACCTCCAGTGATGCCGTTTCAGCCAGATGATATTTGGCGAACCGTTGGCCGAAATGGCCCGAAGTGGAATGCGGCGATGGATGAAGATCGTTTCCGCCGCGGGGTTTATGTGATCTGGCGGCGGGCTGCGCCTTATCCAAGTTTTGTTAACTTCGATGCGCCGGACCGAGCCGCTTGTGTCATTGAGCGTCCTCGAAGTAACACGCCGTTGCAGGCTTTGACACTGCTCAACGATCAAGCATTTGTAGAAATGGCAGTAGCGCTGGCCTCAACGTCAATCAGTTACTCGAGGGGGGCAGGTGATTTGAGGTCACAGCTGACTTATGCGATGCGTCGCTGTGTGGCTCGCGTCCCTGAGTCGGGGGAGATCGATGTTCTGCAAACGTTGTATGAGGCTGAGTTGAGTCGGTTCGCAAGCGAGCCCAGTGCCGTGGATGCGTTCCTGAAAACCAATATCGTGGAAGCGGAGCATGGGGTAGGTTTGCTAACCGTCGTTGAAAGGAGTCATTTGGCGGCTTTGAGTGTGGTCTGCAATGTGTTGCTGAATTTAGACGAGACGATTAATTATTGAGTGGTTTGGTTAATTTTTAATTTATTGTGAACAGATTAAATATGTGGCTTGATAAGAACAGTCGGTCATCTCGGGATTTGACACTAACGCGCAGGCATCTGTTCCAGAAGCTCGGCGGTGGCATTGGAGGAATTGCTCTAGCCTCACTCTTTCGCGAGAGTGGGTTGGGGCTTTCAGCATCGCCAATTGTCCCACATTCGATGGGGCAAATTGAAGGTGAAACTGCTCAGTCTCATTTTCTACCGCGCGCTAAGAATGTGATCTATATTCACATGGTGGGTGCGCCGTCGCATCTTGATTTATTTGATTACAAACCTGAACTGCAAAAACGGAATGGTCAGCTTTGCCCTGACGAATTCTTCAAAGGTAAGCAGTTAGCATTTATTCGTCGGCAACCATCGTTACTTGGTACTCCCTCAAAAAAAGAATTTGAGTTTTCCAGGTGTGGTCAGAGCGGGATAAGGATTTCCAATCTGCTTCCAAATTTACAGCAGGTTGCTGATGAAATTACGTTTAATCGTGGAACTTATACGGACCAATTTAATCATGCTCCAGCACAGATGATGATGCTTTCCGGGTTTCAGCGATTTGGTCGCCCGAGCATCGGCGCCTGGGCAAGTTACGGTCTAGGCAGTGAAAACAAGAACTTACCTAGTTTTGTTGTATTGGTCACCGGGCAAGTGCTGGGAGCGGGAAACAGCGCCTGGGGCAGCGGTTTTTTGCCTACCGTACACCAGGGGGTTGAATTTCGAAGCAAGGGTGATCCGGTTTTGTTTTTATCCAATCCCAAGGGAATTGCAGAGGAATCGAGAAAGCGGACGGTGGATGCTATTAATCAGTTGAACCAACGCCAGCTTCTGAACTTGCAGGATCCGGAGATTGCCACTCGCATTGACCAATATGAATTAGCGTACCGGATGCAATCGTCTGTTCCCGAATTAATGGAGATCGAATCAGAATCGAAAGAGACTCATGCGATGTATGGAACTTCACCCGGCAAAGGATCGTTTGCGAATAACTGTCTGTTGGCCAGGCGGTTGGTAGAACGGGGGGTGCGGTTTGTGCAATTGTTTGATCAAGGCTGGGATATGCACAATAGCGTCACGAATCGACTGCCGACGAAATGTAAGCAGGTGGATCGTCCAATTGCCGCCTTGATTAAAGATTTGAAACAACGTGGGTTGCTTGATGAAACTTTGGTTATTTGGTCCTCTGAATTTGGGCGAACGCCCATGGGGCAGGGAGATGTGAAGGCCGCAAACGTCGGCCGAGACCATCACAAGGAAGCGTTTACCACGTGGATGGCTGGTGGTGGAGTGAAGAAGGGGTTCGTGTACGGTAAATCGGACGAACTGGGATACGGAATCGCAGAGGACCCAATGCACGTTCATGATTTCAATGCCACAATCATGCATTTGCTCGGGATCGACCACGAGCAGTTAACTTTTAAGTATCAGGGACGACCTTATCGACTTACTGATATAGGCGGGATCGTGGCAGAAAAAATTATCGCTTAAACGGTGGAGATGCGCTCGCAAGGTCAAAGAGACCTTCGAAGTTTGGACATTCTGTCTTTTAGCGCTTTGGCTTTTGCATCGGCCTCACTTTTTTGCTTCATCGCATCGTTTGCAATCTTTTGCGCCTCGGATAGTTTGGAATTCGCTGCATCGGCAGCGGATTTTTTAGCAGCGATATCAGATTCAACCGAGAGGATTTCGGCTTGGATTAATTTCATCTCGGCAACGAAGGAAAGATTGCTATTCCAGTAATTCACCTGTTGAGTTGCCTGCTGGACATCAGCCATCGCTGCAGCTGTAATTTTGGAACCCACATCGACCTTCTTTTGGGTAGATTCCACGTCAACTTTTAGCTTTGTAACTTCAGCGATCGCCGTTTGCATTTCCGTTTGGGTGCTATTGACGTTGTTTGTCGCTGTTTCCATTTGGGCTTTCATGGCATTGGTAACTTCGTTTGCTTTGGTAACCAGTCCATTCAGTTCACTGGTTCTAGAATCAAGTTGTTGAATCTTCGCATTCAGGGAGGTTACGTTGGCTTTTAAGTCTGCGTCATCTGGAAGGAGGGCGAGTGCTGCATTGGCTTTGTCGAGTGATTCCTTGATTAAAGGCATCGCTCCGGACTTTTGGGCAAGTTCAGTTTGGTAGGCTGCGCCGGTTGCCGATGCAGATTCAAATTGTGTTTTAGCGGTGGAAAGATCTGTTTTCATCTTGGTCAGTTTTGCCTGGGCTTGCACCTGAGCTTGTTTGGCTTGTTCCAGCGATCCAAGCATCCCGTTGAGTGAAACTTTCGTTGCTTCTAAAACTTTAGCCAGCGGGGCATGTTTCTGATTGGCAACGGCCAGGGCCTTTTGGGAAGCAGTGAGACGTTCTGAGAGTGTGGGTGGATTGGAGGCAAGTTGCCCAACCGCTGCTCCATCGACCGCATTCCAAACGGTTAGCTTTCCAGTCCAGTCACTGGCAAGAACACGGTTGGATTCATCACAGTGCGATACAGAAACTGCGACATCGGCAAGCCCGGCGAACTGTCGGATCATTTTTCCATTTTGATCCCAGGTCTTCGCGACTTTATCTCGGCCACAGCTTGAGATGACACCGTCACGGTGAAACTCTACTCCGGTAACACCGGGGCCATGGGCTGTCCACGATTTAATTTGTTTTCCTTCGTTAAGTTCCCAGAGTCGAATGGACCCGTCTTCACTGGCGGAACTCAGGATTTGACTGTCGGCACGCCAGGAGACACCCGTGATTGATTTGGAGTGGGCCTTGAGCGTAAAGACTTCATTGCCAGTGTCTGCTTCCCAAACGTGCAGCCCTCCGTTTCTATCGCCTGAAGCGAGGAAGTTTCCATCAGGGCTAAATTCAAGTGCAGTGACCCATTCGGTATGTTTTTTAATTTCGGCGATAAGAGAGCCATCGCTCGTAGAAAGAACTTTAACGAGTTTGGTAGGGCCACCGATTGCAACCAGTGAATGGTCGGGGGAAATGTCAGAGGTCAGAACTGCTTCCAGTTCATCGCCAACCGTCGTGATTCTCTCACCGGTCAGGACATTGAACAAAACGGTTTTCCCCGATGCTCCGTCACGGCCTCCACCCGCCAGTAGGAGTTGGCCATTTCGACTGAAACGCAGTGAGTGAGCCACTCCTTCTTCGAAGGGAAGTACGCCGGCGAGACTCAGGTTTTGGGTATTGTAAAGCAGGATTTGCTGCGGCGAGGAAATTGCCGTGATCGGCGCCCAGGGAGAGGTGGCAATTGCGTGCACTGAAGGGCGAGTCGTTTTTATGATTGGTTCTAAGGAAATCCGTAGCGGCATCGGCGTGACTTCTGGCTTGACCGATGGATTGGCACTCATTGACATGTCAAATTTCGGTTTTGCTTTGGCCGCGACACTGCCGCTGTTCTCGAGGGCGCCCAGATCGATCCACTTTGCGATCAACTGGATTTCTGGAGCAGGGATTTTGGTTCCGCTGGGTGGCATCTCCGGTGTTTCTTCGTGTGTGATTAACTGATAGAGGTAGCTGCCTGCTGCATCTTGCGGTTCAATCACCGTGCCACTTCCCCCGCCTTGCATGAGGTTGGTGTAGTTGGTGACATCGAGATCGCCTTCACGTTTTTGGCCGTTATGGCAACTTGAGCAGCGTTGCACAAGCAGCGGTTTGACATGCTCGTCAAAGGTTACTTTCTCAGGCGGTTTGTCATCCGCCGAGACAACGGCCGTGAACACACAACAAGCAAATAACGCAAGTGCGGAAGGCTGGAATTTGACAATTTGAAATGTAAATCGTTTCAAGTGGCAGTTCATTGTGGCATCAAAGTAAAGGTCTAGTGGTTGAATACAAATTCGCGAGAATTTAAGAGTGCCCAGAAAATATCCTCTAAGGCCTGGGTTTTATTTTCCTGAGTCGAGATCTCTTGTTGAATCGCGACTCGCTCTTTTTCAGTTGGTAATCGTGAGAAGCAGCGTTGGTAAATTTCATCGAGGATTTGATCGTGAGATTTTTTCTCGGCAACCAACCGTTCGACGAGTTTTCCTTGCTTGATTTTATTATTCACGGTGGATCCATTTAGCAAATGTAAAGCCTGGGAAAGGCTTGGATCCATGATGACTTCACAAGAACAAACTGACTCTCGTTTGGCGCGTCCGAAAGTGGTCAAAAAGTAGTCGGTTGTGTTGCCATCCGCAATTTGCACGGCCCGTGAGCCAAGGGGAAGTCCGCGGAATTTATTTTTTGTTTCCGTAATTTGGCTAATGACGTCCAGCAAAACTTCCGCTCGAATTCGGCGGAGTGAAGCATGGGAAAAGTTGGTCAAATCAGATTCGTTAGTTGCATTGGTTTTCGTGCTTAGCTGGTAGGTTCTTGAGTTGCAGATATCGCGAACCAGTTTTTTGAAATCGTAGTTGTATTCTTTAAACTTGGTTCCAAGTTCATCAAGAAGTTGTGGGTTAACCGCCGGATTGCTCACGCGAACATCGTCGACTTCGTCGACAATTCCCTTACCTAAAAAGTGAGCCCAGACAATATTTGACAGGTTTTTGGCAAAGTAAGGATTGTCGGCTGAGGCAATCCATTCGGCAACGACCGCCCGACGATCTTTGCTTTTTGTTTCGGGTTCAATGCCACCAAGAAACTTGGGCTTCATGTTTTGCCCGGTGACCGGGTGTTTCGTCTCTCCGCTGCCGCGATTAAAGACGATTTGTTCACGTGGATCTTCACTCGCTTTCCGAGCGACTTGAGAGAAGAACGCAACGAAGCCGTAATAGTCGTCCATGGTCCAGCGATCGAATGGGTGATTGTGACACTGAGCGCACTGAATCCGCATGCCCAGAAAGACCTGAGCCACGTTTTCGGCTACTTTGAGATTGTCTTGCTCGTTTTGATAATAATTGGTCGCTGGAACCGTAAAGGTTCCTCCCTGAGATCCCAGGAGTTCCTTAACCATTTGATTGACGGGAACATTGTTCGCGATCTTTGATTTTAGCCAGTCGTAGTACAGCAGCGTTGCTTTATAACTTACCTGCCGCGTCGAACGAATCTGCAAGAGTTCAGACCATTTCATGACCCACATTTCTACAAATTCTTTTCGGGCAAGCATTTCGTCGATGTACTTGGCTCGCTTGTCGGGTGCTGTGTCAGCGACAAATTGATTGACTCTTTCAGGAGTCGGAACGATACCGCAGATATCGAGAGACGTTCTTCGAATGAATTCGACATCAGTGCAAAGTTCGGATGGCTGGATTCGCAAGTTGCGTAGCTTTTCGTTGATCCGCTGATCGATATAGTTGTTTTCCGGGATATCCTTCCAGGTGAATTCAACATCTTTCGGGAGAACGATTACATCGGTTCCGACTGTGTGTGTATCAAAGCGACACATTACGAAAGCTTCACCGCGGTTTTTAGCTGTGACCCAGCCGTCCTGAGAAACTAGTGCCGAGTTGTCGTTGTTGGTTGAGAAATAAGCCAGGGAGGTTACATCCCGGTCAGAACCATCCTCGTATTTCGCTCTCACTGTCAGTCGTTGTTTTGAATCAGGGCCGTTGAGGACTGCATTTTTTGGATACAGTTCGATCCCGACAACTTTTTGAACCTTGCCTTCATCAAACGAGGCACCTGCTTCAAGCCAATTCAGGAGAGTGTTGTAGTATTCTGTTCCTGGTTTAAAGAGTTCACCACCTGAGTGAGGAACGGCACCTACGGCCTTATTAATCAACAGGCAATCTTTGGGGACGGCCAGATCGACTCGTCGTCCGAGCATCTCGCGCGTCAAACGATGGTAATCGCCTTTGGGGTCAAAACCGTAAAGCGAAAGTCGGAATCCGTCTTTCCCTCTCGCGGCACCGTGGCAACTCCCCGCATTACAGCCGGATTTTGAAAATACCGGCATGACATCATTCGTGAAGCTTAGCGGTGGATTGCTGGTGGCGTTGGCGACGGTTACCGGGAGTTCGACATTAAAGTTCTCGATTGAAAACTTGACGGTTGTTTCGCCATCTGCCTTCGGGTGAAAGGTAGAGCCGTCCTGTTTGACGATATCTCCACTGCCAATTTGGCTTTGCACTAACTCAGTGACGTCAACTGTGACTCCATTAGAATAGACCATCTGGGCGATAATGGATTGGCGATCGCGGAGGTTCGAGAGCAGGATGTCTTTTGGAAAGACCTCGAGTTTTACAGGTGTGGCATTCTTAACCAAGGGAATCAACGGTTGAGCGACGGGCTCAACACTGGAGGAGGCCTTCGCAGGCGTTTTCTTATCGTCCTCAGCGAATCCTGTCGCTTGAAAGGAGAGTGAGAAGGTGCCCGCAATGCATAACACCGCGACCGTACGAGTGGAGATTTTGTAAAACTGATTCATGATAAATTCACCGAATTGTGACGGAGTCAGCGACTTGTTTACTTTTTGGCAGGTGCCGGTTTAGTGGTAGCGACGACGGGTGGAACCGGAGGTTTGGGAGGGCGCGGTTTGTTGATTTGCAGGATCGCGTTCCCCGCCCGGGAAACAATAGGTTCTCCGTTTTGCGTAATTGTGACCCGACAAAAAACGCCAGAATGTTTTCCAAAAGGCGTTTTGTCGTTGGTCTGCACATTAAAGACAATTTCCTTCGTGTCTTTTGTGAACTTTTTTGGAGTGTCGATGACAACATTAGCCGGAATGCCAAGGATCTCGGCGGTCGCTTCGCCTTCGAATGGTTTGAGTTGGTTCAGTTTGCAAATCAGTTGTGTCGACTCGCCTCGAACAATGCTCATCCTTGCAATTGAAGTCGAAACAAACGGTTCGGCTATCTCTATTTCTGCTAACTGTGAAGCAGCCCAGGCAGGGCCCTTAAAGTTGGAATTGCCGATGACGTACATCGGCCACTTTCCAATGGATGCATTTGAGTTGGCGTTGAGTGGGTAATTGATCTCTGACTTTCCCTTGGGCATTACGACTTGGTACGTTGTCCCAACCCCCGGTGATCGAAAAGGGAATTGAATATTAATTGGATCTTCAAATCCTTCATCCCGATGGGCAATGATTTTGACTGTCATTTGTCCATTGCGAACTAAGGGCACTTTGGGTTGGACGATTTCAATGGAGTAGGGCAGTTTCTCTACGACGGCAAAGGCAAGTTTATCAACGGTGCAGCCGTAATATACTGAGTTGTTCGGTTGTCCAAGAACAAAGTCTGCAAAGTTCTTAAAGCTTCCGTTGATGACTTTGCTTTCGTTGAGTTGATGCTGTCCGCGGAAATCAACGAGTGTCCCGCCAATGGCGGCATCGGGCGCGGCTTCAAACACCACCGGCATCAGATTGAGATTCCTGTGCATCGGTTTTGAGATTACTTTAATCCCGTTGGGTAGGTTTTCTTGAAGTAAGCTAATCTCGCCGCCAAATCCTTTTCTCTGTGCGGACATGAGAACTGCAAAACGTCCTCCCTGTGGGACAGCGATGGTTTGCCGTTGTTGAGAGTAACGATCAATGCGATTGATGCCCAGTGAGAATTCTGGTTGAGGTTGCGTGAACTCAATTCGATAAACGAAATCAGGTTGTCCACGTCGCAGGTGATCGTAGACTCGGACATAATAATCGCCGTCAGCGGGTACTTGAAATCTGAGATAGCTATCAGGACGCCTTGCATCGTCATTGCCTGCAAGTGTCTTTTTGTTGGCGTCAAAAATATGAATTACCGGATCAAGTCCAGAGCCTACTCGCCGGGCGTAGCATTCGACGTCCCAGACCTGCCCTTTTTTGGCGCTGAATTTAAAATAGTCGTAGTCACCGGGTTCACTGATGATACCGTTGATTGCATGCGGCAATGCGAGGACTGGCATTTCACCGAACTGATTATTGGGTTCGATTTCAAGATGGTTGTCTAAATCTGTTAAACGGAAGGGCATCGGGCTCGGGGATGAACCAGATTCATCTGAACAAAAAATACCGCCACGGAAGCCTTCGTCCAGTGGAAGCTGAACCTCATGAGTGGCTGCGCGAATTGGTTCGCCAGGCTGGTAGGTGTCGATGAACTGCAGGCTAATCTTTTCTCCAGGCTTTCCACCGGCGGGATAAACCGCCGCAGGGCGGGGAAAGTTTCCGATATGAAGCCGGTAGCGACTATTGGAATTGCCGACGAACGATGATTCTCGAATCGTTACAAAATACTCTCCGTCTTCCGGCAAGAGGACTGATAAGAAGCTGTCCTGCTTTGTTAAAGCCGTATCATCGGACGCACCAATTTCAAATCGATTTTTATCTAGTAACGCGATCGCGGGATCAAAGAGAAAGCCCAGTCTGAGTGCCTCGACTTCGACGGAAATGCGATCGCCTTTCTTGCCCTCGATTCGAAAGTAGTCAATGTCTTCGTTCGTAACGACGCCGGTGACAGTAATATTCGTTTCAATTTTTTGTGCTTCGCCAAGCTCATTGTTGGGTTCTGCTTCGGCAACTTCAGGTAATCTGCCAACAAAGACTGAACGGTAGTCCGAGATTCCGTTCTTCGTTCTCAGTTGGGCAACATGTTCGCCAATTCGGCAGTCAGCCGCGACGTTTACTTTGACATTCACATTGTTGGCATCAATTTGTTCAATCGAAACAACCGTGATTCCCGTGTCGTAGAAAAAGACCTGTTCGGCACCGGAAAGCCTTGAGCCTGAGAATTTGAGAACGTACTCCCCGCCAGCTTTGACGCCGCGTGGCAAGATTGTATTTAGCCGAGGTGTCGAAGCAGAGACTAACGTAGGGAGCAAAACGGTCGCCGTTAAAACAGCGAATAAAAGATAAGACTTCCGAAATGTATTCCGAAAATTTTCAATCATTTTGGTTCCTGCGTTGCGGAAGTGAGAAACAAAGTAATGAGCCCTCAACCTGAGAGCAATTGGCGTACGCGGTATTGTCGGGCGACGGTTCGGCTAAAACGTTAAGCCAAAAGACCTTCGCGGGCTTTTCCACCGTCAACGATTTCAATGGGTCGTGCACCTGGGGCCATCAACTCTTTATCTGCCGTAATTCCTAAGCACTTGTAAATGGTGGTCGCCCAATCCTGAACACCAAGGGCATCCTCTTCAGGCTCGCTCGCTGTTGCATTGGAGCTTCCGTAGACCTGTCCCTTTTTAATTCCTCCACCAGCCATCAAGGAGCTAAATACTTTTGGCCAATGGTCACGGCCGGAGGTTTGATTGATCTTGGGAGTCCGCCCAAATTCCGAAGCGACGACAACCAATGTCGAATCGAGTAAGCCGCGCGATTCGAGGTCACTAATTAGAGTCGCGTAGGCCTGATCGAATGCCGGTACTTGGCGCTTCATGTTTCGGTCAATGCTATCGTGGTGATCCCAACCTCCGTAGGTCATCGTAACGAATCGGACACCGGATTCGACAAGGCGTCGTGCTAACAGCATCCGCGCACCCGCGGTGTTGCGCCCGTAGCGATCTCGCAACTTTGGATCCTCTTTCTCGATATCAAATGCTTCGCGAGCCTGCTTCGAGCTGATTAAGCTGTAGGCACGATTGTAGAAAGTATCGAGGGAATCAAGTGAATCTGATTTCTCTTTCTCTCGAAAATGGCCGTTGACGACATCTAATAGTTTTCGGCGTTTATCAAATCTTGCGGTGTCCACACCAGAGGGCAGTTCGAGGTCCCGAACTTTAAATCCACCTGCTGCTGGATCCGCACCGATGCTGAAACCTGCGAACGATGAGCTCAAGTAGCCCGTGCCCTGATAAGGATTGGTCTGATTGGGAATTAGCACGTAGGGAGGCAGGTTGTTCCGAGGCCCAAATTCGTGAGAGACGACGCTTCCCATGCTTGGGAATGTGAGTGCGGGACTGGGGCGATAACCGGTGTGCATGTTATGCACGCCACGTTCATGAGCCGCTTCGCCGTGGGTCATTGAGCGAATGATGGTCAGCTTGTCTGCGATACTCGCCGTTTGCTTAAACATCTCGTTGATTCGGACGCCCGTAAGTTTCGTCGCAATACTCCGCATTGGACCACGGTATTCCAATGGAGCAAATGGTTTGGGGTCGAATGATTCCTGCTGAGCCATCCCTCCCGGAAGGAAGATGTAAATGACAGATTTAGCAGTTCCCTCTTTTGATTCGTAATTCTTTTGATCCGCCTGCGCGGTCTTCATTCGGAAGAAATCGGTTAATGTAAGCCCGATGCCTCCTACGGCACCAATAGTAAGCAAGTTGCGGCGGCTCAACATATGGTCACGACACTTCATTCCTGTCTCCCTGACTAGAAACTAATTGGTTCAATTTAACGGGTACAAATTTAACGGGCTAAGGACCGACTGTCTTTGTGAGTTAATGATGATTAATTAAGGTTGGATGGTGCAACTTGAATTTTAACGAAGAACTTGTGCTAAATCCACAATCCTAAGGTGATCACTGAGTTGTAAGTGATTGCGATTCCTGGGTTTATGGAAATCGACCGGCGTTGAAGTCGCCGATTTTTTTTTGTATTATTTTGTACATAAGGGCTGGGGTTGAGGCGGTGTGGAGATCTTGCAAGTGATCGGGAGATCAAGCTGACCTGCTGGTAGTTTAGCTTACCTTGAAGGGGGTTAAAATGAGGGGTTTTTTTTGTTCGGGTTTTCTTGTTGGGTAAACAGTTTTCTCTAGTGAAAAATTACCGATTGCGGCGTGCTTTCGGAAAGCAGGGGTCAATCACAACATAGTAGTTTTTTAGATTTGGAGGGTCGCAGTAGTCGATAATCCAAAGTAGACGCTTTTTCATCCTGCATTGGTCTCGGAAATGAACAAAACAACTAATAAATTCCTGATAATTACAGCCTCTTTGTCGCTTGTTTTGTTTTTGGGAGAGAGGACTTATTCTCAAAACGATTTATCAATTGTGAAAGTTGCGACCGAGCGTCCCGCTTTGTCACCCATTTTAGTTGGTAACGTGAATAGCGAATTGAGAGTTAGTCAAAGTAGACAAGATGATGATTTGTTAAAAAACCTTCAGAGCGCGGGAGACAACGAACTGACGGCAGCTTTGGGGGAAGATGACATTGCTAATTTGTTCAAAGCTGGGCAGTGGCCGAGAAAATCGATTTCCGCGATCAGTTTAGATGTTCGTGAGAAAAAGGGAGCGCCCCAAGGAATTGCGGGGCAATTGATGGAAACCCAAAAGAATGTTTGGAGTGAATTCTCACCTGAACTGAAGATCTTTGCGTGGGTTGCTCCAGACATTCGTTACCAGCCATTGTATTTCGAAGACGTGGCACTTGAGAGATACGGCCAGACGTCGGGGGAGCGGATCGAATCCCTTCGCTCAACGGCAAACTTCTTTACTTCGGCAGTCCTATTGCCGTATCATATGCGTCGAGACGCCCCGGCAAGTTGCGATTATCCACTCGGCTTCTGCCGACCTGGAGACGTGGCTCCCTGCACGAAACAACGCCAACTATTCCCTCGATAAGCTGGCCAACTCAAGCTGGCCAATTCAAAACCTCGATCGGTTTTTTTAACTGGAGCGCGTGAAGGTTGAGTCATCCGTGCTGCTAGCGGCTAGAAATTCAACAATGGTCCGAGCGGCTTCATGATGGAAGCATGCGGGGCTTAGGGGGGATTTGAGGGTTAGCTGGAGTCGTTCGGTTATCTGGATTATTATGATATTTGTGCGCGAATATTCCGATGAAGTTGTCATTGCTGGATAGTCTAATCCTAACAGTTCTGCCAATTTTACGAGCAAACCATGATTTTTGGTCTCCCTGCGGACATCTTAAGCACCCGACATTTTTCCAAAGTTTCCGGTGTTTTTATATTAGC
>JAAHTH010001067.1_pt1 | contig 24862 bp, 37 predicted proteins | sample 6116091 | NCBI WGS metagenome assembly JAAHTH01 (sample SAMN13939990, study PRJNA603662) | sponge metagenome | isolation source: marine sponge | host: Mycale hentscheli | place: New Zealand | collected 2006
TAATTCTACTTTCAGTAAGTGAAGTGGTTGATGAATCAAACAAATACATAGCTTGACCCCTAGGTAAAAGATTATTTACATTAGATGGAACTGCCCACCCAATTTCTCTATCTACATCAGGTATGGTTTCATCATAAAGATAAGTATTAGTCCAAAATGAAGGAAATGAAGACCCAGGAACCCCAGTGTGAAAGTATCCATAATCAACTAATGGCAATTCAAATGGACCACCATACATAGCCCAACCATCACATCTTTCAAGCCACTTTTGCCATATAACCTCTGAGAGCAATTCTCCTGTAGATGTCGTTCCTAACCTACCTTTATCAATATCATTGTTTACTAAGACTACAACACCATTAGTTAGGTCAGATTCAACATTTAATACACCTTTAATGTAAATTGTATCATATAAAGTTGTTATATTATTTATTGAGATGTCTGTTACTACAGCTTGTGTATCTATTTCTAAATTATGATTTACTATTATATTATCATCATTCTGTGGAACTCCTGCATCCCACGTTGTAGGATTAGTCCAAAATCCACTATTAATTGTAGTTATCGTTGTTTGTGAAAAAGAATAGTTAAAAAAGGATAATACAAATAATAATTTTATTGTTAGTATATTTTTCAAAATTATATTTTATTTATTTTACATAAATATAATATAATTTTAATAAAAAAGCTAACTTATATCAGGAGAATCATAAAATTTACCACCAGTAGGAAGGATTGTGAAAGATATTTCAATATATTCTACAGTTCTTGGTGGCCTTACATAAAGTTTTATATTTTTTATATCTCTTATCTTTTCTATAATAAGAGATTTTTTATAAACGCTTTTCATGTTAGTAGAGTCGAACTTCATAAGAACAAATATACAAAAAAATAACTACTTATAATCATATTGTCAATGTTATCAAATTAACTACAAAAACAACTTATCAAATGTAACCAAATGATTACATTTTAAGGTTTTTTGCTCAAAATGTAATCATTTGGTTACATATGTCATGTTTGTTTATACAGAAACTAACAATTCTTTTTGTAATTTCATAGCCCTCATCAATCTTGTAACTCCTATTCCACCACCAAATCTAGGAAAAAAATCAAAAGATAAATATTCATCCAACTCTTTATTAACTCTTTCTTTTCCAAATAGTTCATATAATTTTTCTTTATACCCACCATCTGATATAGTATCAAAAAAGTGCTTCATTTCATTAACATCAGTAGCTCTTTCAGCTGAGCCAATAGTTTCTTGACCAAATAATATTATATCAACCTTATTAAAAATTCCATCTCCACCATGTTTCATATTCCAAAAAGGAGAAGTTCTTTCTGGGAAATGTTCCAAAGAAACTGAAGAGCCATATTCTTCACACATAATTCCTTCATGGGTATTTTCTAACAAAGAGACATTATAATCATTACAGATAGAATCATAATTCAACCTAGCAGGTCTATCTAAGCCTAAATGCTCCAATAAATCGAATTCTAATTGTATTAAATCTTCCATGCCTCCTTTGCACTCAAATTCAAACATAGGAAAGATAGTTTCATGCCTTCCTGGTATTGGATTAGGCTCATTCCTATAAGATGTAGAGATACAAAAAAATCCCTTTTCATCGGGATTTGATAGTAATTCATGTTCTAGCCACATTTGACCAGTTTGCGGCAAAGGCCAATCTGTGCCACTCCAATTAAACTTTCTTACAGTATAAGGGTCTTCACATGCTGCCAAAATAGAAAGTCTAGATTGAACAGGAACTTCTAAAAAACCTTTTTGCAAAAAAAATTCCCTTAGTTTCTGAACTAGGGAACTGTACTCTTTAGTGTTTATCATTTTTTTTTTAAACAACTTTATTGTTGCTTATCTAAAAGTATAAATATTATAAAAAAAATGAAATTCTAAACAATTTATCTAAATGAAATAAAGTAATCCTCTTCTATGTTAAGTGGGTTATATTTTTTCAAAAATCTTTTATAACTTGTAGCGCATTCAATCAATAATTCTCTTTTATAAACATTGTTCGAAGCATCTATGAATAATGGTGTTTGCTTTTTAAAGCTATCTTTTAATTTTTGTATATAATCTTGTATATCATTATCTGGAATATTGCCAACTTCTATTCTAAAAATTCTTCTATTATTTTTCTGGTTGGACATTGGACTCAAAATTTATTTCGATAATTTTACCTTCAACATAAGCAATGTTAGGCTCTCTTTTTTTTCTTTCTAAAAAAACTTCTAAGTTTAATTTTTCTTCTTCTGACAATAAATCAATAAACAAAACTCCATTTAAATGGTCTAATTCATGTTGAAATACTACAGACTGAAAACCTTCCAATTCTTCACTTACTTTATTAAAATTTTCATCTAAATAAGTGACATTAATAAAAGAGTGTCTTTTAGTTTTAGAAAAAATATTAGGGATACTTAGGCATCCATCTGGTATTACCACCGTTTCTTTTGAAAGCATTTCTATTACTGGGTTGATGAAAATTAATATTTCATCACTTTTATCGTCTCTATAGTTTCTTGTGGCAAAAATTCTAGAATCTATACCAATTTGAGGAGCAGCAAGACCTGCTCCGTTTTTAACTAATTCTAAAGTGTTTTTAAGGTCCGCTACTATATCTTTTGTAGCACTATTATTAATAGCTTCTTTGCAAACTTTTCTCAATATTTTATTGCCGTATTTTACTATATCTCTTTTCATTATTTGTATTTATAAAATTTTCTATTTTCTTCTTCCAAGTATCTTTTAATTAAAATGTCAGTTTTATCCAGTTATTGCTCTCATTCTTTCTCCTACAAAAATAACGTCATCTTTTTTTTCTATTAATAATTTTTTGCTTTCTCTAGAAAAATTATTATTCACTTCCCCAGTTTTTAATGAATCTATAAATCCTTCACAAATATTTTGTGCTGCATTCATCGCATCAGCAATTGAATCATATCCGCCTATAATATTTTGATGTTGAGAGTGGCTATCAGCTCGTTTTGTTGGTTGTAATATATCAAAATTTCCTAATAATGTTAATTTAAATTTATTTTTATATTTTTCTCTATCTTCTTTTTTTATTTTTGCAACTGTGTAATATCTTATATCACAACCTTTTGATATTAAAAAATAATAAAAACCTATATTTTCAGGTAAACCTTTAAAAACTTCTTTAAAGTTTAAGTTAAAGCTTTTATCTTTAGACTTAATCTCATAAATATTTCCTTCTTTATGTGTATATGTTCTCTTTTGCCAATTAATCTTCATATAATCATATTACGCATCTTGGTATTGGAATTTTGGAGACGGCTTTTCACAATATCCTGTTTGACCCACTTTATGAGCAAAGTGTTTATAAAAAGAATCTAAAAATTTATCCCAATTAAACACTGCTTCACCAATACAATTAAAAGGAGGTCTTATATTATTCTCTAATAAAATATTCCTTCCTATAATTTTTTTAATAAATGGATTATAATTTACACTTTTATATTTTTCAATAAAATACGGAGGTAGATTGCCTGCTAGACTACTTAAATAACTTCCATCTTTGAAAACAATAGAGTGAGTATATATTGTTCCAAGAGTTCCCTGCAAATCGCCAAAACAGGCCACAACTATACCTTCAATTCCAATTAAACCTTTAAATTTTCGTCTATCTGTAACATTCATAAATTTATCAGACAAACAAACTGATTCACCAATTACAAAATAATAATTCCAAGTTTTTGTGCCTATCTCATCCATTAAGTCTCATCTCTTTCTACTGTTGAATCCTGCGTTTATATCTCTATAAAATTCCACCATATATGTATAATACAACAATTTAACCTCTTCTATTTCTTGCGTCAAATCAAATTGTCTAGCAATCTCTTGTTTTCTTTCTTGATTATACCCTAACCCTAAAGAAAAAAGTTTATTTACATAAGATATTTTTAAATTAAATAATCTAATTTTATAAATATTTTTTTGAATATCGACAACAAAAGATGGAACTTTTTCTATTATCAACCCCCTTCTCATTTGCCAATAGTTATCAACTCATATTTGCAACCATTGTCAGAATTTTCATTTAAAACTTCAATTAGTTTTTTGGCAACATTTTTATTACTTGTTTCTAAAATTTCACTATGCCCGTCAGTTAGAAATATATGTTGCTTTTTTCCATCCGCTTTAATAAGAGTTTTTTTAATAGAATATACTTGTTTATTTTTGCTCATATTTGTTTTTTTTATATTTTTTTATAAATAAAATTTTATAATATCTAATGTATTTTTTAATATATGTTAAAAGAAAATTATGATAATTATTTTTATTTTTCTTATATAATCCACCCTCAACAGAACATTCTTTTATGGCACGTATTTCTTTATTTATAGATTTAGAGTGAAATTTATTATTCAAATTCATTTTGGTTTATCATTTAATATTAATATCTCTTTATTTTCTTCATCAACATTAAGCGAAATAACAGGCTTATCCATTCTATAGGTGTATTCACCATTTTCAGTTAATTTACCTTCTTCTGCGTTTACTACATTGAACTCTAAAAACTCTTTAGGTAATGTATCAATCCATTCTTTAACTTCTTTTAGTTTAATCATATTTATTTATTTATATATCTTGACTCTTGAATTTGCCCATCTCTATCTGAAGCATAATACCAATTTATAGCCTTTGGAGGATTCATAACATGATAAGTGGCTAATGCCATTTGGTTTGCGGCTGTATCGTAAGGAACTCTACCACACAACGTTGCCAGACCAGGCGTTACAAGCGTGTTTATTCTTGTGCTAATTGCATCATGAGGCTCTCCACAATCAATTAACATATTATGGTGTTGAACAGCTAGTAAAGCGGCTTTCATTGCTTTATAGGGATTGTCACTATCTATAACGTCTCTAGGTACTCTCATTGTGGGTGTATGTGCCACATATTTATTATTGCCAATATCAATTTCTTTATCTCCCAAAACTATAATTGAAGTTCCTACTGGCTGCTCGCCAGCAAACTCTTTTAAAATTCTATCTTGCACTCTATGCATCATTTGAATTCCAAAATAGTCTGTGATACACTGGTCAACTCCGCCATCCATCAAACCAAAAGAATTAGCAGCACTTACAATACAATCGAACTCAATATCTTCAAATCTACTAAATTCACACTCAACATCAGGAAATCCACTAAATGATTTCATAAATTCATTGTGTAAATTTTCATCTACTGCTGATAATATTAAATTAAATCCCAATTTATTGTTTCCCATATTCTATAATTTCGAAATTTATTTTAAAAAAAGGCTCTCAAACTTTACCTTTGATAGACAAAGATAGTAAATAATTATTAAAATAAAAAGATATGAATGAATTAATGTTCTGTTAAAAATATTGTTTTAACATCCTTTCTAAAGGCGGCATCATCTCCATCGTTTGGCGTCACTATTACATGCCATGCAGGATAATCTTCCTTTGGAGTATAAAGCATCTCATCATAAGTGATAACTAGATTTTTATCTACACCAAATCTTTCTGCAATTCTTGCTTTTAAAACTTGTTCATCATGTATTTTCATCAAGTCTAAGTCTTTAAAAACTTCTTTAGGAACAACAACAGCATTTTCATACTTTGACGTATCAATCTTACCACTCTCTCTTTTGTTAGCCCCAGAAGAAAAAACAGTTTTAAAATCAGAACCAGATGCTACATTTGCAACTTTAGTATAAGCATAACTTTCTACGTTATAACCCTCGTCATCAAGTTTTTGCATAACAGAATTTACAATGTCAACATATTTTTTTGCAAAAAAATCACCAGAATCATTCCACCTTATTATAACTTTTGACTTATAACCTTTTAATGCCTTATGTTCTTTTGCTAAACTTTCTAATTCATTATACATTTTTTCTTCATATCTACTTGGGTTGTTTAATAACAAGTTCAATCTTCTCGTCATTAAATCGTAAGATTCTGAATATCTTATAAAATTACCCTTTCTAGCATAACATATAGCAACACAACTGCCAGCACCAGGACATGTGTTTATAAAGTGAAATTTTTTATTTTTAATGTCATATACAATACCTCTAAGAGCAGGTACTCCAGTCTTATAAACATGCTCATTAAAACCTCCGCTTTTAGATAGTTTTGAGCCTTTGTTTATAATGTTTGATGGCTCTTGTGTAATTCTTTCTATAAACTCATTTATATTAACTTCAGTTTCATCTTTGTTTAAAAAAGTTGATTTAGAATGTATAAAAGGATATTTTGTAGCAAACTTTTCTCTGTCTTTAGTTTTCTTTGGAGCATTTGCTATAACTCTATTTAAGTAATCTATAATATCTTTAGGCGGCACACAGACTTGACTAACATCACTAAAAGTGTCAGACCAATCAATCTCATTTAATACTTCTCTGATTACTTTTCTTATTTCCATTTGTTTTTTTCTTTTCTTACAATATCTCTAGAATCAAAAACAGTAAAATATAACTTATCTATTAAAACATCATTAAAAGCTTTATTCTCAAAATCTTTATTTACAACTAACTCTCTCAATTCTCCAACCAATTCTAACAAATCTTCATTATTAGGAATTTTACCTTTACCATAAGAGTTTTCAAATTCTTCTTTTATCATTTTTCTCACTTCTAACTTGTCCATATTAATAAATATAATAAAAAAACAGGCTCTAAGGCCTGTTTTATTTTTATTTTATTGTTTAACAATCGCAACAATTACAAGAACAACTAGTTCCGCAATTGCATTCTTTACAATTACATTTTTTCATAACTTAAGGTTTAATTATAAATATGTAACAAATTTTTATAAAATAACAATAGGTGAACTAATCGGGAAGCTCTTGCTTTTTTGGAAATAAACTAAGTCCATGTTTCTTTAAGGCTTTTTCTAAAGCTATAATCGCAACACTAGAGCCGGGAATTGCTTGAAGACCAATAAGAGCTAATGACTTGCCTAAATCTTTTGATTGAGCTTTTAAAAACTCTATCTCTTCTTTAGTTGGTTCTTCTTTGTTTTTAATTAACTTAATTAGTATTTTAGATGCAACTAAAGTTTCTTTAGCTTCTCTTCCAATTGCCTTTCCAACTTTTTTTGTGGTGTTCCAAGTTTTTTCGCCCTTGTCTCTAATCCAATCTCCTAACTTTTCTTGAACGATTACTTCTTTTACTAATTCTCTTATGTCTTCTTTGTTTTTAATGCTCATACCTACGCATTAAGCGTCTACCCGCTCCGTCCAGTTTTCGTTAGTATAAAGTTCAAGATTGTCAATATCAACTACATACTGACCGAAATACGCCATAGCATTTCTCATTATTTTTTGCACATCACTATCTGACCAATACCCAGAATCTTTAGTTATTCTTTTTACAATTCCTAAAAGAGTCTGAAAACCTTCCTTGTCTGTATTTCTAAATGTATCATTTGGAATCGCATAACCATGAGCCTTAACTTCGTTTGGAGATATTTTTAACCAACTATTTCCATCCTCAAACTCTATACTGGCTGAACCGTCATCTGACCTACTTTCTCCTTGGTGAGGCATTGAAACTCTTGAAACTTTAGAAAGGTATGGTGTATCACTATTAAATTTAGCAACCCTTCCTTCCCATGGTTGTCCATATAAGTTTACAGGATTATCTAATAACATATCATTTATATAATTTAAAGTATGACTCTCTAAATTTCTTTTGTTTTTAAAGGCAACATTATCTTGCTCTTTTTTTTTTGTATAATCTTCATCTGAAGAAATATTTGAATTTTCCTGTAACTCTTCACTTTTTTCTTCTTTGTTTTTACTAGCAACTCCTGGGGATAATGTATAGTCTCCTTTGCTATAACCCATTTTTTGTAAGTGAGCCTCCATATCTTCAGGATTGTTTGTATAAAAGTCAGTACCACTTGTAGCTTGATTCAATGCGTTAGGACTCCACATCATATTTATTCTATCAAAAAACTCACCACTTTTTAATAGATTGTACAATATAACTCTATTGTCGTTAGCTACACCAGCATCGTTTGGTCTTTGTCCACAATAAAAAGTCCATGCATCAACAACTTTTCTGTAAAAATCATCTAAGTTAGACGGATTGTTTAAATCATAAGGATTACCAGTATCTTTACCTTCATTAAGTTGTAGAAGCTCTTTCGCAATCTCTTTCTTTCTATTTTCTAAAATAGATTTCTTTTGAAGCTTAACAGCCTCTTCTTTAATTATTTCTTTGAGTTGTGCTTTAGTTATTTTCATTACAAAATATTTATCTTTCTAATAAATATTAAAAAATATTTTAAACCTTTAAAATAAATGATTATCTTTGTTTAATATAAAAAAAATAATAATATGAACGAATTTAACATAAAACTTCCACATGTTAAGTATTTAAACTCACAAAAAAATCACAATCCACACTTTGTTTATTATAAATATATTGGGAACGATAAAACTTTAACTAAAAACAGTATATATCAATTTCATCATGCAACGTATTCACCAAACCCAGAAATTAAATATAAGGAATGTTTAATTACCCAAAATGATAATGGAAAATACGTAAGATATGAAGAAAATCTTAAAGATTGGAGCTCTTATATTTAAGAAATTAGAGAATTATATAACTCTTCTAAATCTCTCATAGCATTGTTGGGGTTTTTAAACAAGATTCCAGACCCACCTTTAGATGTGAATTTGTCTATATATTTTTGTCTGTCGTCTATTAAGATGTCGTTTAAACTTTTTGCAACCCTGCCTTTATCAACCGTTACTTCCATTTGATTTACTAAATCTCCAAAATGCTTACTTACCCACTCTCTCTTCTCTATTACAACAGGATTGTTTGGGTCATTTTCATTTCCAATAGGAGCAGTAAGTATGTTTGGCTTTACGCCAGTAATTTCATGAGCTTTTTTAACCATCTCAATTGCCATAGGCATTAGTTTTAAATTTATAAAAAAACCATCTTTACCAGCAGTTCTAAATATTTGCTTATTGTATTTGTTAAAAACTTTTTTCAACCTTCTAACATCATCATTTTCAGGATTTTGTTCTAAATCAGATTTGAATTTAGCTTTTATTTCATCATTACTTAAGTTTTTATAATTAGGAAATTCAGCATCAACCAATTCATCATAATCAGCTTTTAAAATTTGTAACTCTTTATTGTTAGTTATAGAATCTTCAAAATCAGCAAGTACACCATCTAAGTCAAACCAAACTTGAACTTCTTTGTTTTCATTCTCTAAAAGAATTCCAGCCAATTCTTTCATCCTTACTTTTTCTTCGTTTAATTTATTTTTCATTTGTTTTTAATTAAAATCTTTTTTAGTTACATTTCCAATAGACTTAAAAGAATTGCCGCCAGCATTATTGGCTACAGTAATGTGAAAAAATCTATCAGGCTCAGGATTTTCTAAGCCTAAACTATTATATATTCCATCAACAAAACTCTTAAATTCACTTTGGTTATCTATCGAAATAACATAAGTAACTTTGCCTTGCTCATCTCTATAAACAAACTTGCCAGTGCCCAATATTGCACTTGGAATATTTAAACCTTCAGGTAAAGTAAAATTTTCAAACTTATCTCTAAAAGGCTTAAAGCTTTTTATGCTAGTTAGTGTAGTGTGTAATTTATCATTTGGCAACTTAGTCATTTCGTTACCTCCTGGTTCCTTAGGGATTTCCAAACTAACAAGACCTTCTTTTGAATAATCATCCACCTTTAAAACAAGACCAATACCATGCTCCAGTTTGTTTGATGTTTTATCATCTTCTTTAATTAAGCCAGCAAGCTCCTGCATTCTATTTTTTTCTTCTTTCAAAATATTCACACTAATAAATATAATACAAAATTAATTAAAAAAATGTTAATTAAAAAATATAAACTATATTTATATAAAATATTAATTAGTAATGTATAAAGAAAATTTAAGAATGCAAAGACTTGCTGGCCTTATTACAGAAAGTCAATATAGCAACAAACTTAAAGAACAAGAAATTCTAGAAGAAGGCTGGAAAGAGGTTGTTCTTGGAGCAGCAATGTTGTTGGGAACAAATTTATCTTCTGCACAAATATCAAAATCAGAACAAGCTCTACAAAATGTAGAAACCCTTGAGCAAGTTAAAGAAACTCTTGAAAACAAAGAAGGAATACATGATTTAGCTGAAAAACTAAGAATGGACCCAGAAGAATTAGAAGGTCACATGAAAAAAAATGCAGAACAAATAGAATATACATTTGATGAATATGCTAAAAAGAAAAATTTATCAATAAACCTAAACATACCAACAGGAGGAAGCAGAAAAGGATATGCTGGCAAAATAACAAAAGGAGGATATGCCGTAACAGGAATAGAAACTATTTATGATACATTAAAAGTAAATCCTGGTGAACCTTTAACTATAAAGGATAGTATTGCTATAAATATAACTCAAGATGAATCTCAAAAAACATTTGAACATAAACTTTCTCAAAAAACTTTAGATGATATACAAAATTTATTAAGCGAAATAGAATCTATTGGAGGGAAAATAACTAACATTGAAATAATGTCTAAAACAGATGCGGAAAGAGTCCCTTCTTATATTTCAAATTCTGACCCAACAGGAAATTTAACTTTAGCGAAAAAAAGAGCCCAAGAAGCTGTTAGTGCATTAAATAATTCAGGAGTTGATTTCGGAGATGCTAACTTTAGTGTTGATGATACATCTTATGTTAATGGAGGAAATAGCCCTGAAATTAGTTATGAAGAATTTAGAAACGCATCTAATGATGAGTCTAAACTAAATGACTTGAGAGATAAAACATCAAATGAAAGGGGAGTGGAAATTATTATTGATTGGGAATATGATAGTAGCACAGAAATGGATGTAGAGCCAGAAGTTATTGTAAACAAAATTGTGAAAGTATATTTAGCTAAAGCAAATGTTTTAAAAAGTGGTGGAGGTAATTATAAGTTTAAAGGTAAAATTAAAGTGAAAAACAAAAAAAATAAATGCAGAATTAATATAGGAAAAGACAAAACTTTACCATGTCCATTATTTTAAATTGTCACTTCATATTTAAAGTTGAATAAATATTAACCTTATAGTGTGAAGGTAATTTTGAAAAAGTTTTTGTTACACCACCAATACTAACTGTATTATTAAAAACAACATAGTCATTTCCTATAAAACTATCACAAGAGCCTATCTTCAAATCTTTCCTTAACATATTCTTCTTATGAAGATTAGAATTGTCCCATAGAAATACAATATACATTTTAGATATATTTTCTAATTCAGATTTACTTATATTGGCATTAAATTTATAATCATAATTAAAATATTTTTTACAAAAAACTTTAAAATCTATTTCTATCGCTTGTGTATTTGGTACAGAATTAGACCTTAAAATGTTTTCATAAGTATCTTTGTGACTATGCGATAAAGAGTCATCATTTTTGATTTTATTATTTTGTTCAATAGATATTTTAGACAACTCACTGCTCCAATTAAGTTTTTTTAATCCATTTGCCTCTCTATATGCATTCACATAAACAAACAACTCTCTATCTTGCGAAAAAGAAGAAAAATATAAAAACATAGACAATATTATAACTATTACTCTCATATAGATTTAATCATTTTACTTATATAAACGCATTTTATATAAAAATATTACAATATAAATTATATAGATTTAGGAAATGTTCTCATATTATTTTTTTCAAACTTCTCTATCATTATTTTTTTTATAAAAACATCACGATTGATATTCATATGCCTTTCCACTTTAGGTCTAATATGAAACTCTATATCACCTTCACTGATTATATGCCAACATCTTAAACTTTCATTATATGCAAAAAACTTATCCCACCCACTATCGTCAGTAAAGCAAAAATTTGTATCAGTATCAATAAAAGTATAATAATAATTCACAATTTCTTTATGAGAAAGTTTTTGCACTTTTGGTTGCACTTTTGGTTGAACATAAAACTTCCACGGTTCTTTTTTAAGCAAATCACTCATTTCTTATAAAAAAATTCTTTAACCATAAATCTGTTGGTACTAGGTTTATTGTCGTATTTTATCATTTTTTATGTTATTTAAATTTTCTATAACTCTATTAGCCAATCTAACACTATTTTCACAACCTTTCAAATAACTGTCCAGCCTATCGTATATATATTCTATTTCGCTTTCATCAGTTAATATATTATCATCAGTAAGTGGGTATTCTATATGAATTGTCCAATTATCTCTATGTATATAAAAAGGATTCAATTTTGTCATAGGAGGTCTAATTAACATTATTGTACCACCATCTCTTATTATTGAAATTTTATCTATATGCCATATCTTACCGCCATTTTTAACGTATTCTTTTATCTTTTCTTCATTCATTTTTTAAAAATTTTAGATACTCTATATGATTTACATAACATGTTTATAGCTTTTTTTAAAGTTGTATTTATATTTTCTTTATTTACTAACATATCTTCTAAACCACTCCAACCTAACTCTTTAGCAATCATATCATGTACTTTTTTGTTAGTTTTTAAATATTGGTCTTCACCACCCATATCCCACATACTATTTTTTTAATTATTATTAATTATTTTCTTTCTTCCAAATGACCTTAAGACAATCTTTGTCTAATTGATTATGTTTTAAATATTTTTCTTTCCATTCATCAGACATTTCTCCTTGATAATTAGGCCAGCTACCGTCTAAAAAAGCTTCCCATCTAAAATTTTCTTTAGATTCATAAGACTCAACTTGCTCCCAAGTTACAGATTTATCCCCCAACAATAACCTTAAAAGATAATTTTCATCTTCACAATACCATCTCATTATTTTTAATAAAATCTTTTTAGTCCAGGGATTATAATTTTTTGGAAGAGTATAAATCTGCCAACAAGATAAGTGAAAAGCATAACCAGAATAATAAGCTAACATAAGTTTTTTTTGAATCCAATTCCAATTATCTTTCTTGTTATAATGGTACCTTGAAGTATATTCATTATTTTTAACTCTTTTAAGACCACAAACTTTTGCAATAAACATATTAAAATTTAAGGCAACTACTTTTTCTAAAAAATTAAGAATACAAAAAAGATTTGTATAAAACTTTACTGCCTTAGTTTTTGTGAAAGTTTGTTTCCAAGCCCACACATCAGGAGTCATTCTAAATTTTCTTGACAATCTATAGGGTAACTTACTAGATATTTCACTAAGTTCATTTAAGTTTTTATTTACCTTTAGCGCAGATAAAGACATTATAACTTGGTCTCTTGAAACATCATCTTCCCCAATCCTACCAGTATGTCTCATAGCTTGATATCTTTTCTTTTTAAAATGACTATTACCACCAAACTCTCTATAACATTCTAAAATACCTTCTAACATCAAAGGTTCTTTCCATGTTATATAGGCCAAGCCAGTTCTCCAAAGGGCATCCCCCTCTCCAACATTTAACTTATTCTCTTTTACATCCCAATACCAAGCTTTCTCACACATCATTTTAGTTTCTGTATCAAAAAACTTTTTAGACTCAATATCTTTACCAGCCACAAATGTATTATCTAACCCTTTATTGTAAGCTTTGTTTTTAAAAGCATCATTATTCATTTCTATTTATTTTTTTCATTTTTATAATAATAGTTTCTTTATTCTATATTCAACTTCCTATAATGTATCATATCTTTCTACATCATCAAACAGTCCACCTCCAAGACAATATATCTCATAGCAATTCATAGTGGCTCCACATGGCTCAAGCAAGGATATTAAACCCTTTTGTGAACTATATCTACTGGTGTCAAACAACAAACCTTGGGCTATATTGTCCAAACTTACATCTCGTTTAACAACTTCCTTTCTTATTTTATTGTTTTCTATTAATAATTTTTTCTTGATTCTCACAATTTATCTCAACATATTATTTATTCCAACTCCAGCTACATAAGTGTGCCTTCATTTGATTCTATGTATAGTTTCCAAGCTTTATTTGATATTGATTTATAATTTTTAACATCAAATTCTTCAAAAGAAATGCAATCATGGTGCGAAACAATTCCTGGCTTATTACCAATCATATAAAGAGCATATGCAATATGTTTAACAGCCTCAAACTCTCTTTTCATAGTTTTGGTTGAAGCTTCAAAATTTTCTTTTTTTTTGTGATAAAAACTTTTAAATAATGAAGAATTTTCATCTATTTCAATTAACCAATGATTATGATGTTTGCCCTTTTCTATTAATACGTTTTTCTTGTTTGAAGTGACTAGCCTTCCTAATAATCCACATTCGCTATCTACATCATAATCTGAAGAATGTATTTCAAACACGCCATTTTTTTCTAAAACAACAACCCCAGACATACCACATCCTTCGCACATTCCACCATTTACATATGCCTTTCCATAATCTAAATGTTCATACATTAATGCTGATTCATTCGAGACCAAACAATTTCTCTGCATTGTTTCTAATATAGTGCTAAAATGTTTGTTTATTATTTCTTGATAATCTATATCATTAAAATAACAAAAATTACAAAAATCTGCCATACATACAAATATAGAGATAATGTTATAAAATAAAAAATTTTATATAATATTACGTATAAAAAGTTTAGTAATAATGAAATAAGAAATTAGTGGTATTTATTTTGTTTGATTATATAATAAATTATTTTAGCCTCATCTGGCAATAATAAAATTTTGAATATTATTATCTTATATACATGCTTATTATAATAACGCAGATATTATCTGTCTAAATTTAATATCGAATTTTCTATCAAACAACTTTTGAGTTCTTTCACTTCTTATAAAGTCTTTTAAGTCATCAAAAGCTGATAATTCATCTTCATTATCCCATGCTATCCTTGTTTTACCAATTAGGCTATCATCTAACCCATGTGCTTTGATATATGCTTGAGCTAAAAGTGCTAAATTAACATCTTCTTCTCTGTGAAACCTTTTATTTGAAACATCATTAACATGCTCACCACCCAGAATTCTACTTCTCCACTCAGTCATATACTCAAACATTTCTTTTTGTGAAACCATTGATAAAACTTCATCTATTTTTTGATTTTCATCATCAAGTCTTTCTTGTTTTTTTGCATCACGTCTTCCTTGTTTTTCTGCATCATGCTTTTCTTTTTGACCTTCTTCGGTATGTTGATAAAAATCTCTCACAGCAACATCTAAACCTTTCCTCTTAATTTTGTTGATGTATTTATTGTAAAGTTCAGGAGTTGTTGACTTTACAGTCCTTAGAAACTCCATCTCTTCTTCACCAATGTTTTCATTAAGCATTCTAAGTTCTCTATTGATTTCTTTTACTCTGCTTTCTAAAACAGTTTTTTTCTCAAGTCTAGAAACTTCTTCCTTAATGATTTCTTTTAGTTGTGATTTTGTGATTTTCATTATAATATAATTTTAATAATAAATAGATTTAATTTATATAAGACTAACTACATAGAAACGTTTATAGTAACTACACATTTAAACTTACCATCTTCTGTTTTATAAAACTTCGATTCACTTGTTTGATTATATGAGTGAAAAGACGATTTGTTTATTTTATCTCCAATCTTTCCTAATGCATTCATTTTTGCTTCCTTTTCAGCCATTTCCATATCTGATGACACACCCTCACCTTTTACTTCAAAAGATTTATTTGCGTCTTTAACTATTTCCGTACTTGGTTTATTGTCTGTTGGTGAAGTTGGCGAAATGTCTTGTGCTTGTACTGCACCAAACATACTTGAAGCTGCGAGGCCTAACCCAGCCACTAAATTTGCTAATTTACCCTCACTAAGCTCGCTAAGCTCTCTAGCGATTTCTTTTTTTCTATTCTCTAAAACAACCTTCTTCTCAAGCCTAGAAACTTCTTCTTTAATGATTTCTTTGAGTTGTGATTTTGTGATTTTCATTTTTCCTTTTGATTCATTTAAAGATGTAGAGCCGTTTTTAGCAAAGTTAAATCCTAAATTAATAGCATCTTCTACAGTTCCATATAAAACATCACCTTCTCCACCCAAAGCATTTTTTACTTTATCAATCGAAATTGGGTCAAACTTAGGCGTAGCGTCACCAGGAAAAAATGTCCAAACAGTTAAACCATCACCTTTAGGTCCCAAAATTAATGTTGTGTGTTTTACTAAAAGATTACTTTCAGGTATTTCAGCAACAGCTTCAGCACCTTCTCCCTCTCCTTTGTGTGCAGGTTGAAACTTTACTTTTAAATCTTTTGGTAAACCTTTCATTTCAGCTACACCAAGCTTACCGGGTATAGGCGCTTTAAATCCAATTGCAGGACTTGATATGTTGGGATGATTATAAGGCTCCCAGTCTGCATTAATTAATTCATCTATTGATAAAGCTTTTAGAAAAGTACTTCCTGCAGAATCTTTTCCAGGATTTCTTTGTTCAAGACTTTTCTTTAAATAACCTTCATCTGAATTTGAAAAAGCTTCTTTAGCTTTATTAACAGAAACATTAGCATCTTCTTCATTTAAATCTTGTTCAATTTTTACATCATTAACAACAAATTTATCACCATTTTTAGTAAAGGTAAAGGCAACTTCATAATCATCACCAAAATACACCTCATATTCTTGACCTTCTTTTAAGTCCTGTCCTTGTATACTGCCTTCCATCCACATTTCAACAGCCTCTTCAAAATCATCTTGTATATTTTTTTCTTCTAATTCTGCAATTGATGGAATTATTATAAATTGAGTCCCAGATTCTCCCATATGATTTAATTCACAACCCTCATTAAGCATTCTAAGCTCTCTAGTGATGGCTTTCTTTCTATTCTCAACAATATTTTTCTTTTTAAGCCTAGAAGCTTCTTCTTTGATAATTTCTTTAAGTTGTGATTTTGTGATTTTCATTTTTCCTTTTTTATTCGATTCACTCAGGTATCCAGGAGAAACTGATACATCATCTTTATATCCTCCTTCATAATCTCCACCTTGATTGGTATATTTAGCTATAACATCACTAAGGTCATCCTCAACTTCTTCATCATTCATTGCTGAAAATACAGCTTTATCTCCAATTGACATATCATCTATATCAGTCATTTCAAGCTCTTCGTACAAAGGAACGTTAGGTGAGCTTTCATACCCTTGAGACCTTAGGTAATCAATAATTTCTCCAGTTCTATCTTCACCATTTAAAATTCTAGAATCATTACGCATAAGATGTAATTTAGAATCTTTGTCAACCCAACCAATTATATCATTCATATAATTCATTTTCATTATAGACTGACTCAACATTTTTTCTAATTCATAATCAGATACGTCTTTAACTTTATTTGTAGGACCTATCCTATCTACCATAAAAGACACGTCTTCCAAATCAACACTCTCATTAAGCATTGTAAGTTCTCTATTGATTTCTTTTACTCTGCTTTCTAAAACATTTTTTTTCTGAAATCTAGAAACTTCTTCTTTGATAAGTTCTTTAAGTTGTGATTTGGTGATTTTCATATCTTAAACTTTTTGTTTAACAGTTGATTACTTTTTAAGGTAGTCAGAATTTGACTTAAAGTTACCTAGTTGGTCTAATAGACATTTTTTATCTTCTTCCGTTACAGAATCTTCATATCCTGAACCAACAGTAGCTTTTCCTAAGTCGGGTAAACTTTTTTCTAATTGTTGTTTTAAAGCATTAGCTAATTCACCTTGAACAGCAGCTATAAATTCTTTAGATTTATTTACATCTTCTTCAGTAGCGTCATTTCCAACTCTAAAACTAATACCAGTTTTACCTCCATTTTTTGCAGGTACAGAATTCTTACAAACCAAAGAAGACCATATAGCTAAGTACTTACCTACTTTCATGTTCTTAAACTCATAAGACATACTAGCAGAAGCGCCTTCTTCCTCAGCTCCAGAGTCTGCTTTAGGGCGTATGCTGAATTGTCTTTCAATAACCTTCCAATCAGCAACATCGCCACCTAGAAAGTCTTTTATTTGACCCCAACCAACAAACATAGATATGTCTACTGTCTCTGTAATTATGCCAGCAAGTTGCTGCATCCTTTTTTGTTCTTTTAATAATGATTTCATTTTCTTTATATTAATTATATTAGATAAATAGTTTTATTTTTTTTTAATATTAACAATAATTTCGCGTAAAATTTTTTTAAAGTCTCGACCGCAAAATTTTTTTTGTAAAATTTTCCGACACTTATTTTTTAACTACTTAACCTCACTTACATCAACATCCAATATCTCTACCTGACTTCCATCAAACACAACTATAAAATCCCCAAACACAATAGAGTCATAACCACCACTCAAAGCATCTTTTAATATCTCCTCAGTTTCACTATCATAAGCGTTCCAATTGCCAACTCTCTTAACTAAATTTTCACCATAACCCTCTCCATGAAAACTGTTAATCATACTGTAAAAATCATTTAAAGTATAAGGTTTATTATAAGTTAATTTACACTTATAAACATACGAAGGAACACCATCTCTAGCAATAACATCTTTCATCCAATCTATACTCCATTGGTCTTTAGTGAAAAATATACCCCTGTCCTTGGACGATTTTCTATGAGCACCCTGCCTACTACCCACCATACTAGAATCAAACTCGCTAAACTCATTAGGGCTTACATGATAAGCTATCGCTTCATCTGATATATCTTCTGTAAAAGATTCTCTTATAACTCCCCTAACAAAATTATTTAAATCCTCATTAATGCCATTTTCTACTATGCTTATATTATTGGGGTCCAAAACCATACGAACAGTAGATTTAGTTTTCCCACCATGATAAGAATCTAACACTCCAACAACATCTACATAATCAAATCCAAACCAATCCGCCAAAGCAGCTATATTATTTGTTCTTATACCACTATCAACGCCAAGAGCAAAATTTAACTTGTCTATATCTAAATCAAGCTTATTACTACCAATCCCAGCCTCTAAAAAACCTTTTTTTACATTATCAATATCTATAAAACGAAAACGACTGCCAGGAGCATTTATAGTAACTCCATTACCAGGTTTAGTAGTAACTTTCAACACCTTCTCTACAGAATTCTGATAATCATAAGCTCTTTTGGGGTCTGCATAAGTCTTGGCAACAGAATATACATTAGTTAAAAATACAGGCTTTCTTATTTTAGTCTTTTTACGAAAAGTGCCAGCTTTCTCTAATAGTTTAGAATACTCTTCACCATCACCAATTTCTCTAGATACTTTCATTGCATCTTGAGTAGACCTATAACCATCTATATCGTCTACATACTCTATATCTATATATCTTTGAGTAAAACCACCCTCCTCTTGTAAATCTCTTACATCAGGAGTTCCATGATACCAAATATTGTCCATTTAATTAAGTTTATACAAATAAATATATAAATTTATATATTTTTTATAATATCATAAATGTTTTCTACAGTATCTTCACCAACTTCTATTGTATGATATTTTATATTATGTAGTTTAAGAGAATCTTCAATCATTGTATCTAGCTCTATAGACTCTTCCAAATTATGATACCTCTCTTTATCATTATGATTGCCTTCACTTCTTTTTAGTAATACATTTATGCTATCATATCCCCTATGAATGTCTAATATCATATTGTCAAAACTATCTTTATATAACCTAGAAGGATAATCAGAATTTCTTTGAGCATTATAATAATCTTTATATATCAAAGAAAGCATAACGGGAGAATCTAATATTATATAATCAACCTTACCATAACCCTTAACTATTCCCCTATGCTGATTTGCAACTACATATAATTGGTCTGATATAGCAGAGTAATTTTCATCCCAAGCCAAAACTTTAGGAAACTCATAAGGGTTGTCGCAGGTTATATGATTCTTTTTTAGTTTGTAAGTTAATCCAGATGCTATTGAAGATTTTCCGATACCTGGTCCCCCAAATAAGTTTACCACTTTACTCATATTTTATATAAATTTTATGCTTGTATAAATACATAAATTAAATATATAAAAATTAATGTTAATAAGAAATAATATTTGAAAATAAAACAAAAAAAATCCTACACTTTGTGATTTTGTGTAGGACTTAAATATAATTGTTTATCTTGTTGGATAAGTATTTTCAGAAGGTTTATTAAACCAAACTTTATTGGTTCTTAATAAATAAATCCATTTTGCAATTTCTTCATCTGACAATGTGCTACCCGCATCACGATTTAATGCTTCTTCATAAGTGCCATCTTCTCTTGTCTTCCAATTTAATCCATATGAATTTTTAAGGTCTTTTAAGAAATAATCATATTCTTCATCTTCTATTTCCATATCCATATTATTCTGAAAAGGTTCTTTATAAGATGTTTCAGGCTCAAAAGCGCCAGGAGGTTCAAATATTGAAGGGTCTAAACCCATTATATCTTCATTTTCACTAAGCATTCTAAGCTCTTTAACAATCTCTTTCTTTCTATTCTCAAGAATAGTTTTTTTCTGAAGTCTAGAAACCTCTTCTTTGATAATTTCTTTTAGTTGAGATTTAGTGATTTTCATTTTTTTATCACTCTTCTTAGACTCTGTAAAATATCCTGGTGAAACTGATATATCATCTTCATAATTACCTTCGTAGTCTCCACCTTGTTTTCTGTGCTTAGCCAAAAAGTCATCGAGGTCATCTTCAACTTCTTCACCATCTATCGCTGAGAATACAGCCTTATCTTTAATAGGCATATCTATATCAGACATATTAATAGAATCTATGTCTAACTCTTCTTTATTATTCCCACCTTCTTCCATAACTCTACCACCAACAGCTTTAGCTATATTCCACCATCCATAGCCAATTCCTTTTAATAGCAAATCTTTACCACTATATTTTTCAAAAATTTCTAAATGCTTTGAGTCCCACTCATCATTACTTTGTTTTAATGTATTAGAATTAATTACTTTTTGTTCTCCATCATTTTGGTATGGAAAATCAAAATGGTCAGATAAATCATTATTTATATAAACTTTATCGCCTTCACCAATTTCTTCAAATTCTTTTATTAATTCTTTCTTTCTATTCTCAAGAATAGTTTTCTTTTGAAGTTTTGTAGCTTCTTCCTTGATAATTTCTTTTAGTTGAGATTTAGTTATTTTCATTATAATATAATTTTAATATAAATAGATTTAATTTTTTAAATTTTTCAGAATTTTTTTTAAACTTCCCGCTAAAATTTTTCTGCTTCAAATATGCCCCCCACGTACACCATTATATTACGTCATAATCATGAAAAATGATACATAATAGTTTTAATCTTTTATTAAATCCTTTAATGTATTATAAATTGTCTATAATATCTTTAAACTTATCCAAGTAAGCCGTTCTTTCAGAATCTACATTAATTAGCTGTACACCAGGCTTTAAATACTCGTCCCTAATCTTGATATAGTATTTCCCATCAGAATCCATTCCTAATTTATTAAAAAACTCTTTAGTAAATTCTTCACTAACCCCAGAACTTAACAATCTATCTTCTAAATCATTTTTTGCTATTGGAACTGAATGACCAACTTCTTCATCAGGAACACTTTTAGTGGCTTCATACTTCTCTAAATAATGGCCTAACACATCTTCATGCTTTCTTGGCTCCTTACCTCTTTTGTTTCTCTCATCAATGTTTTGCATTAAAACATGTATGGGAGCATGTAATAAAATATTCTTTACATTAGGAACATATTTTAAAATACCATTACCTATATCATCAAATATAACCTTTTTCCAACCACCATACTTATATTCTTGTGCCATATACCAGTTTCTAGAGTCAACTCCTTTTATTAAATCTTTATTATGGGGGTGTAACGGAAATCCTACAGTAGTCATACCCCTGTCTCCAGCTTTTGTTTTCCCATCATCAAAAAACTTTCCTTTTCTAACTTGGGCCATTTCTTTGTGAAACTCTTCACCCGCATTTTTGTTGGGGCCATCTCCAGCATGGTCATATTTTATTCTGTTTTCGATGCCTTGTTTATCGTTTGTTCCAAAATGGTCACTATCTATTACAACCCATTGATTGGGGTCTGTTGCTTCATAAAAAGGCACAGCATCTAATAAATTAGCCGTCATAGACTTTCCTGCAGATGATGTACCATCTATTAATACAGCAATTTTGTCTTCTTTGCCTTCATTCAAAAAAGTCTCTTTTAAAATCTCTCTTACTAATGACCTGATTTCTTTCATAATAATAAATATGAATAATATTTTATCCCCCAGACAAAAAACCTCTTCTAAAAGTCCAACATCTTCAATAACCCCTCACTATCATACCCTATGTTAACATCAGATACATCAAGGTTCTTATTAGACTTACCCAAAGGAGAAGAAATAATCCTCTGTAAGAAATCTATATACTTTTGTAATAAAGGTGAAGAGAAAAATATACCACTAGTAATTAACTCCCTCATTAAATCTTCTTTAAATCCTTCCCTATTAGACATAAGCCAGTATAATCTATTTATAGCATTGTTCTCATTGATATGGTCTAAATCTTCTAAACTATCTATTAAAGGTTCTATTAAAGAATATAACTCCCTTTGCTCATTACTTATTATATCACCAGTCTCTAACTTATCTAGTATAGCATATTTATTAGTTACTTTATGTACCTTAGCAAATAAATCAGGGTTAGACTTAAATGTATCTATATGAGAAGAATCTAAATCTACTTGCTCTAACTCAGCATTAGGGGAATACTTATTTCCATCCTTAGAACCCCAAGCTACCTTAACAACCTTAGTGGGGTCACCCTCATAATCATATACAACATGGTCTTTACCTTGTCCTATAGGAGACTTTAACTTTAACTCCTCTTGTATAATCTCTCTTACTATTTTTCTAATTGATTCCATTTAACTCTTTCTCTAATTAGTATAGATAGTATATGTTATATATGTATCACTGTTAGGTTTCATTGTAGTAACTTTTTTATAAACCTTACCGTCTTTACCTATTTTAGCTTTAGCATCAAAAATAGATTGCTCAACAGAACTACTTAAATTAGTAGATTCTCCAACCCCTAAAACTCCACCCATCTCTTTTGCAGTTTTCTCAAGCTTTTCTGTTGAAAATCCTGTAGTAGAAACTTCCGTATCACTATTTTTTAAGCTTTTTAATTTCTCAGTAAAATTATTAAATAATTTAGAAGCCTTCTCATTGCCATTTTCTTTAGCAATTTTTATTTTGTTTATTATTTTTTCTTTAGTTGTTTCATCACCACTATCATATTCTTGAGCCATAAGACTATTGGGCGCCATTGTAGCAAGAGCTAAAGAGCCAGCAATAATCCATTCTTTAACGCCCTCTTCTAATACATCATCACTATATTTTTTTGTCTCTATAGAATTTTGTTCATATTCTTCAGACAATACTTCCCTTACTATTTTTCTAATTGATTTCATATTATACAACTTGTGTTTCTTCAATTTGTTTTATCATTTCAAAATGAATCTTTGCCACTCTATCTCTACCTTCTTCACTTTGAAGATAATTATGACAGTTCTCATAGTTTGTCATAAAAAAGTTTTCACTTAATATAGCAGGCATTACTGTTTTAGATAAAACCCAAAAATTAGCTTCCTTATCTACATCACCATCAGAATATGTGTCTTTTCTCATTTTTTCATCAGAAAATTCAACTTCTGCCTTTTCATATAACACTGTAGCAATAGTATCTGATTTTGTTTCTCCTACACTTGTATAAACTTCCCATCCATTAGCAGACTCATCACTAAACCCATTGGCATGAATAGATACATATATACATTTTCCATCTTCATCTAATCTTTTTCTATAAATATCATTTGCTTTATCTGTTCTATCTTCTAAGGGTACATCTTCTTGTGTATCAACTAAATTAACGCACTCAATACCAGAATCATTACATAGCTTTACTAAACGATTAACTATTGCTCTGTTAAATTCCCCTTCATATAATTGTGTACCATCAGGCCATACAGGACTTCTTTTGCCAGGCGTTTGATAAACACCATCTATAACTCCGCCATGACCATTATCTAAAATCCAAAGATAATTTGACTTTGCGGGTGGTGAATTTGGTGTAATACTAATATCGTATTTTGCACCACAACTAGAACATGTAAATGTATTTTCCATTTTACGATTTAGACGCTACTGATTTATAATCTTCATCTTTTACTAAACTTTCTTCCGCAGCTATTTTTTTAGAAATTTCATCATCTTTTTTCCACTTTTCCGAATCTTTAATAATTACCTCAAAAACTGGCTTAACGCCATCCGCTTTCCATTTAGACTTTTCATTAAGCTTTTCATATATAACCTTTAAGTTATCTGAATTTCTTGTTGTGGAAGTAGTTAAACTCTCTTCTCCAAACATAATATCATAATCATCTTCTTTAATTATTTCCTGCTCTAATTCTATTGGTAAATAACTCGAATCTCTTGCTTCTTCTGAAACATAAGTAATAAGATTAATCTTAGCGACTTTTTTAGAAACATTTATTGAATAACTTTCAATATGTGTATAAGCGCTTTCATTACTTCTTCCATTTTTATCCATGTAATTTTCTCTAATGTATGCCATAATTTTATTTTGTTTTATTATATAATAATAAATATATTTTAAAAATCTTTTTACACTGTTTTAAATAATATTATGACACACATCACGCATAAACATAATTTGACTGTATGATAAATGATACAATAAGTATTGATTTATATCATAATGAATGACCTACCATATAATAGGGTCTTATATTTTGAGATAAAAAATTGGGGGAGAAAAAATTTTTTTTAGGAGCGATTTGTTCTGGAGGAAAGGTTTTTGGGGTTGGTTA
>JAAHTH010000228.1_pt2 | contig 24850 bp, 31 predicted proteins | sample 6116091 | NCBI WGS metagenome assembly JAAHTH01 (sample SAMN13939990, study PRJNA603662) | sponge metagenome | isolation source: marine sponge | host: Mycale hentscheli | place: New Zealand | collected 2006
GGAGGCTATGGACTAATGAAAGAATGTCCTGACTGTCTTCACGGTTGGCGTAGAGATGTGCCACCTTACGGAGATGATGAGGAATGTTTCACATGTGATGCAACGGGGTATGTAAAAGATGATTAGACTTATGTTCATGAGTCTACTACCTCGTGGTAGATTCCAAGACGAAGATGATGAAGAAGATGAGGAAGATGAAGAATGAAAACAAAAATGACACGAGTCACAAAGAGTGGTCAAGTCGATAAACGATTTGCCCCTATGATGAGTCGCACTGTCTCATACGAAACATTTATTCGTAGACTTCAATCTAAATCAAATCCTAACAAGGATATTGATCGTAGATTGTATCAAGGTCACGGTTTCTGTATGGAGTGTGGTTCAAAAATGAGTATGACTAATTTCATACGCAGTATTATTGATACTGACAACCCTGATGAGTATACATTCTATGCTGACACACAATGTCAGAGATGTATAGACTCTCATGTGTAGAGTTGTACACGACTACTACACACATACCCACACCAATTATATTGGGTGGAAAGTATGACAGATACTATGGAAAAACAATTCATCGAGTCCTTGAAAACGACTCAAGAAAATCCATCAGCTAGGACATATAAAGTTCCTACTGCTGAGATAGACCACAGTAATTTTACCCCTACCAAATGGGGAGTAGAATACGTGCAACTATCTGACGAAGCAGATGAACTGGAAGCCTGTCTTTTAAAAGGTATGAACTATCTGATTGAAGGAGACAAAGGTTTGGGTAAAACCCAATTAGTACATAACCTATGTTTCAAACATAACTTACCAATCGTCCCCATTAATTGTTCGGAAGGAACAAAGATAGGGGACTTGATAGGTAGACCTCAGATCAACGAGTTCGGAAGTTACTTCCAACTTGGCGTGTTACCAACAGCTATCGAGGTAGCAAACAAATCCGAGGGTAAGATAGCAGTATTGTATATGGACGAGTTCAATGCAATGCGTCATGAGATACAGAAGGCAACCAATTCTGTGACTGATGATAGAAGATCAATCGTTGCAAACGGCAAGACTTATAAACTTAATGAGGGTGTAAGACTTGCAGTGGTAGCAACAATTAATCCAAGCACATACGCAGGTGTCAACACCCTGACTGAAGATGCCAAGAGTAGATTCATTGGGGCTACATGGGATTACCCATCTAGTGAGGACATTGAACGCATACTTGATTGGTCAGGAATACCTGTCGATACAGTAAAGGCACCAATGTTAACGCTTGTACAAAACATTCATAACTTGAGGATCAACGCAGATGTTGAGTACTCATTGTCACCTAGAGATGTGGCACAGTTTACTGACTGTTATAGAATGTGGGCAGATTCACAACTCAACAAGCCACTTGAAAGAAGCTTAAAGAACGCTGTCATTTCAAAGTTTGGTGATACCACGCAGAGAGAACTTATCAAGAAACAGATCAGTGAGATATTTGGAGTGACCGTATAATGGTTCTACCAAAATCTACTGACGTCACTCTTGATGTAAAGGACTTTCTATCTGAACAGGAGTATGATAGAAAGAAAGCAGGTATCATATCAAGGGTTGTTAACTCTCCTATCTCAGTAAGGTATGCAAAAGAGATTAACTGTGCGTATGAAAAAGACAATGGCTTTGAAGTTATCAAGGCAAAACCTAAACTAAAAGGCATTGATGGCAACACAGCAATGAATCACGAGTTGGCACATATTCTGTTCAACTCATTTGATCCCAAGGCAGTACAAACCATGAGGGATTGGTCATTTCAATGGGGTGCAGAGAATTCACCTGCATACAGCAAAGCATTTGATGTATATCATACAGCAATGAATGTGATTGAGGATCAACGCATTGAATCATTGTGGGGTAAGATATACTTGGGTAACTTTAGAGACTTTCAAAGGGTGAGAAAGAAACTAGGCAAATCACTAGAATTTATTGACCACCCATCTGCCGTACTGTTGGCAGAAAGATTCTTTAGACCTGACTTGACAACATCAAGCAAGTATGCAGAGGTAGCACCGTTCATACATGACGTTGAAGGCAAAGACCTGAAGGCAACTATGATTGTATTGAAACGTATCAAGCCTTACCTTGATGAAAAGATTAAGGATAGTATAAACAATGAACAGAAATACAAAGAAGTTCATGACAAGTACAGAGACACAGCAGGTAAGTTATCTGACTGTACTGATCAAGAACAGCATCAAAGACTTACAAAAGAAAGGGACTTTGATTACGAACAGGTCAAGAAAGCAGCAAAACAAATGAGTGTGGATAACAATCCAACAAAGATTGAGAAACGCAATGACCCACGATTTGAATGTGACAATGAAGAATCCAAATATTCTGATGATGAACTTGGAGCAAACAGCTACGAAGAAGCATTGGAATCTTCAGAAGAAAATGCTAGACAAGAGTTACAAGAAATCAAACAGTCTATGGAAGGTACGGACATGGTTAAAGCACCCACATATATCAGGGACAAACCTGTATCAAGAGGCATGAAATATAGACCTAGAGTAGATGCCAAAGTATCTGCAAGTCTCAAAAGATTGCTAAGAACATTCAAGGAAAAGACTCATGAAGATGTGAGTGACGAGGGCTATGACCTAGACATTGGTGAATACATCAACATGAAAGCCAATGGTTATGGTGATTGCTTTATAGAAGACAAGGATACCAATGGTCTATCAATAGTATTAAGTATTGATGGTTCAGGAAGTATGGCATCACACAATGGAATGGTTGCTGACATGGTGCAAACTATGCATGAGGCAACCAAGGGTGAGAAGGAGATAGAGATAAGGACTATTGTTTGGTCTTCAGATCGTACAGGTAGTGTAGCACTACAAAGATTTGATACGAATGATATACAGTATCTTCCTTATCAACGTGGTGGTTACACACCTACACACTTTGGCATTGAAGCAGGTTCAAAGGAACTTGCAAGTATGAGTGGCAGAAGAAAACTATTGATAGTAATTACCGATGGCTTTCCAAACTACCATAACAACGGTGTCAAGGTAAGAACAGATGCAACAGCAGCAGCAACAATCAAAGCCTACAAGAAAGCAATGAGAAGCACGCCAAACATAGCAGTTGTAGGTGTTGGAATGTTAATGTCCAATTCATACATGAGAAATATGTTTGGCAACAAATATATAGCGTGCAGATCTATGAATGAGGTTGGTCATTTTATGACCACAACACTTCGGAAGGAAATTGTCCGTGTTATGAAACGATAGGAGGTGATAATGATATGGAAAAAATGACAGAAGTAGAAATCAAAAAACAAGAAGAAAGACTAAGAAAGAAATTAGTCACACAGTTGGGTACTATGCAATACATGTGGATACCAATGCATAGAATGAAACCTGAGGAGATAGAGGCTTTAGACAAGCAAGAGTTAGAATCACAACACAGAAAACATTCTACTCTTTGGACAGAGTTCAAGAGCAAACCTAAAGCACCAGAATTATGTTTGTCTTGTGGTAAGGAAACAGCAAAGTATGAGAATCATTTGCTAAACCACGAAGATAAATTGGAATGGTACAATGAAGAGTGCCGAGACTGTATGAGTGAAAACTATTAATCACTCTTACATTTTTTATACTGACAAGTCGTTGAACAATCTTCCCACAAATGTAGGGGCTATTTTGTGTATGAAATAACATATAGAAAAAAAATACGGTGACTGATCATCACCAAGCTGGTACCTCGCCAATATAACTAGGCACATGAGTTAGAGCTTCGGCAAAGTATTGTTATACTGCTTATGGTAATGCAATAGATATTGGCAGAGCCCAGTCTTTTAGCTACAGGGATTACATATCCCACATGAACGAGGCGTTTTCAGAATGGGCTTGAGGCTCATTGCAGAACAGGCACGCCTACCTACATACAACCACACAGTTGTACACAACTCCATTTGGCAAAATAGAGTTTTTTTTAGAGCGAAACGCTTATATTGTTTTTACCCATATACATGTTATGACAAATATTTTCGTATATGGGACTTTATTAGATGATACCGTAAGAGGTAGGATATTAGGCAAAGATATTAAGGGAAAATCAGATACATTAGAGGATTATATCATTGACACTCACAGTGTTCTTACAAGTTACCCTACAATAGTTGAATCCAAGAAAGGATTTGTTAATGGCAAGTATTTTGACGTTGATATGGAAGATATTAAGAAATTAGACCAATATGAAAGCAATTACTATAAAAAAATAGAAGTTAAGTTAAAAAGTGGTGTTGAAACATTAGTATATACTGAACGTATCTATATGTGATAATTAGCCCAAGATAACGCATAAATTAGTTTTTCCTCTTGGTCTTCATCTAAATTCTGATCTTCTATTGCTGCATGAATTAATTCATGCTGAATAGTGCTTAAAATGTCTTCAAAACACTCATGTCTATCCAAATATATGACTATTCGTTTACTTTCAGGATAATATATGCCCCTTTCCCCATGTCCTAATATTTCCATATTCACTGTGACCATAAAGTCATTTAGACTATAAAATTATAAAGATTCTGTTCCTTATAGTATATAAACTAATGTATGCCTGCATGACTAAATGCTTCCAATACTTCACGCATGGAATCGTCATTTCTGTTGTCTTTAAATACGTTTATACAGTCATAATGATTAACATCTACGACTTTAATATCATTCCATTCCAATGTCTTTTTTTGAACCGTATCACGCATACTCATTCCAATTCCTGTATGTCTAGCGTCCTGCACACGTACAGCAATTATAGGATCTGAATAAATTACTATGTCTATGGTTTCCTTTTCCTGTCTACCTGACACCGTATCTTTCCACTCACCTTTCAACAAGTCTTTGAACTTTACCTGAGTCTTTATCTCAGCTTCTGGAAACAACTGAACTACGTGATCAAATACAACGTACTCACCATGTCCTATAAAATTACCCTGCTTGTCTATTTCCATAATTATAATTGATACCGTATAATATAAGTCTTAGTACTCTCTTGTGTAGACATTCCACTTGCCTTTTTCTCCCTTTACATTCATTGACAATACTTTTATGTTCTTGTGATCCTTTGCAAACTGTTTCAAAGGTTTTTCTTTTGCCCATGCGTTTGTTTTTATCTGCAGCATTACAATGTTGTTGTCATGGTCAAAACATATACCGTCAAAAAGATTCCACAAGTCAAGTGCCCTGTACCATTCACCGACAGTATATACCAAGTCAGTACGTCTAGTGTGGGACTTTAGCCATATCTCATCATAACCGTTCTTTAACAGCCACATAACAGATTTCCTGTTGCTTGCCCTCATTCGTTGTCTAGGGTTCATTGATCTATCAATGATTTGAAATGTTCAAGCTTTAGTACAAGTCTATCTATTCTGTCTTCTGTTCTTTTTATATCATCTGGTATGTTGTGAAACTTTGTTCTGCATGTATTAGAACAGTACATTCTTTGTTTGGAATATGAAAAAAAGTTTTTCTTGCACATCTTACAAACTATTGACCATTCTGTAACCTTGTTGTCTCCTCGCAATCTTTTTCTTTCTTTTGTTTGTTTTGTTATCCTGCATGGCGTACATCTTCTCTTGTATGTCAAGTCCTTTTCATCAAAGTCTTTCTTACAGTCAACACATTTGATAATGAATGGTTTACTCATGCCTTTTCAGCGTCCTCTATACCTTTTACAGTTAGTTGGTATGAAGCGTCTTTCTGCTCATGTTCTGGACTGTCTACCATTCTAGCAATTCGTTTCTTTCCTGACTTCTTTAGATATACCCTGTAAGTACTTGCATGTGCAACTATGTTGCCACCGATAGGTTTTACAGGATCTCCAAACATTACTGACGGATCTGACTGAACTTGATTGGTAAACAGTACGACACATCTGAAGTAAAACGATATGTTTTTGATGTGAGTCATTAGCCTTGCTATCTGGTTCTGTCTCTCTGATAGAGTGCCTCTGCCCAGATACTCTTCCCTGAACTGACCTATTGCACCGTCCAGTATAACTATTCTTGGGTGTATCTCTAACATTAGTTTTGACAGAGAGTCAACAGTACCCAACAGTTGCTCTGTGTTAGGGGTATAGTAATACTTTACATTTGCAAGTTTTTCATCTACATTTTCTTCTGTAGCCAGTTCCCTTGCCAACATGATTTCTTTAAGTCTTCTAGGTTTGAATGTGTCTTCACAGTCAATCCATACGACAGGTTCGTCATTTGCCAATGCTTCTGCTGCAAGTGACAAACACAACTGTGTCTTGCCACAGCCAAATTCACCGTATACCTCGTATACTGACTCAGATACAAGACCACCACTAAACAGGTCGTCTACCTCAGTACATTTAGATGCCAATCTAGGCTGTGCCTCTTGGTATGACAAAAGCTCCATTATGTCCATGTCAGTTTTTCTGATAAGACCGTTTTCTTCAAGTATTCTTTGAGAGTTGAATACCCAAGCATTTGACTTTATCTTGTCTACACCCGTAATGATTGATATTTCTTTACCACCTCTTACACATATATCTATTATGTTGGTTATGCCAAAGGATTCAAGTTTCTTTGTAGTTACAGCACCAACACCTTCCAGTTGACCTACTGACAGGTCTAATTGTATCTCTGGACTTTCTATTTCCAAAGTTTTTTCATTTTCAACTTTGTCAATTTCAATTTCTAATTCACTCATGTCTTCTATAGAATCTTCCTCTATATGAGTCTTTGTCTTTACAGCTTTCGGTATGATCCATCACCATTCAATTTTATCACACACTGTTGTTCCCAGTTGCCAAAGAGTTTCTTTGCAGAGTTCTCGTCAAACAAAGGGTTCTCTCCCAGTTTTTTTACAAAGTTCTCATACATTACTGTTCCCTTCTCGTTCATGCACTCTGCCCATACTGAGTGTGCAGTTTGTTCCTTGTTCTCTTTCTTGCCAACTACAAAAGTTGCCTGACTGAACTTGTTGTCGGTGTTTACTCCGAGTGAGCCGAACATTCTTTTCAGGAGTGATTCCACGATGAGTACATCTGAGACTTCTACCTTGTCTTTGAACAAAATTTTTGCGTGTGCTGTCGCTAACCTAGCGAGGGCTTCGAGTTGTCGCACCCCGATAGCGAGTGAGTCGTTGGATACGGATAACTGACGCATTGTTTTGTATATTTCAGCAAGTTTTTGCTTTGCCTCTAAAGTTATGATTGGTTTATACTCTCGTATATAATTAAGATATGATGTGAGTTCATTTCTTGAAAGGTATGTTGTCCCTGACATGTCATTGCCAGTGAATGTATCAAGTACGTGCTGTGCTTTTCTACTGTCTTCATCTACGTTAACTACATCTCTTATCAACCATATCAAATCAAATCTTGACACTAATGGTACAGGTATGTTGATGTTGTCTATCAATGACGATTCAATGTCATACTTACCGTACTTTGGGTTTGCTGCTGCAAGTATGCTAGCCTTTGCAGGTAATGTCATTCTAAATCCTGCCTTTGCTATTGATACTGTTTGCTGTTCCATACCCTCGTGCATTGCACTTCTATCATCAGGATTCATCTTGTCAAACTCATCTATGCATGCATGTCCCTCATTACATAGTGGTAGTACCCCTGCTTGTGCTACTTGGGTACCGTTTTCCATCTTGACTATACCTATTGTAAGTCCTGCTGCACTTGCTCCTCTGCCTGAGGTGTACATGGACTTGTTGGAAATCTTTGAACATTCCTTTAGTAGTTCTGACTTGGCTAGTGAAGGATCACCTACCAATAATATGTTAATGTCATTACGTTTTACTGTTGAATGACCTCCTGCCAACATCAATAGTATGGAGAATTTGATATCCTCATAGCCTATGATGAGTGGTGCAAAACTATTGGTTAGTTTTTTAGTAAAGTCCTCTTCCTTTGATGCTTTCTTTAGTTTGTCTATCTCTTCTTCTGTCATACATACGTCATTCTTTTTCTCCAAATCCTGAACAGATATTATCTCTATGATTATGTCATGTATATTGCCTTCCTTACCTAGTTTTACTACTGACTTGTACATGCCAGTTATTCTTTTCTTCTGACCGACATATATCTTACCTGACAACTCGTCAACTGCTACTGCCCTGAACATTACAGGTGTGCTGTTCTGTGCATCAGATAATAGCTGTTGAACATAGATGTACTGTATATTATCTGTAACCAATCCGTCTTTGGATATAGTTAGTTTATGTTTCTTACATTTTATATTGTCACATATAATTGTGGTAATATCTCTCTCGTAATCACACTTAACATCTTGTGTTCTAAAACATAAAGGACATACACCCTTTGCTTCCTTGATATATGATTTCTCTTTTTCTACTGCAACTATCTCACAGTCAAATGTAACTGTTGTTTGTTCATGTTCCTTTGCATTAAGATCATGCATTGGTGTTATATCATTTGATATAAGATTGATCTTTAGGTTTCTAAATGAATGTCTAACTTCTGTGTAGTCAGCATATTTAGACTCAAGATATTTGAGAATTGCTTGTTTAATTATATGTTTAAACTCATTCTGTCTCATCAAAAAGTATTTGTATATACCATCTTCCATTACGTTAAGACTAAATGTACTGTTAGGAGTAAGTGCATTTAACACATCAAAGTATTTACTTTTCTGTAATATTCCAGTGCCACTGATGTTTACAAAAACATCAATGAGTGCCGACTCAGTATAAGTTTGTTCTTCCATCTCTCTGATCCATTATGTTTTGTAATTGTAAAAGTCTTTGCTGCAATGACTTTACTTGTTCATCATCTATACTTGTGATATATCCTGCCCAATCCTCTATGTCAGCTAAAAAACTTGGTAGTTTTGAGTCAACCTCATTGCATGTGAAGTCGTCTATCTTAACCAATCCTTTCTTATGGTTTTTAATATATTCATCTGCTGTTATAGCCAACATTAAGCTGAAAGAAATGTGCTTAGGGCGTATGCTATCAAGTTCCTCATAAACTTTCTTGGCATTGGAACTGATAGATATTGATTTTATTCCACAATTAAAATTCATATATTCTATACAACATGATTACAATATAAATCTAACTGAAAAAAATACTAGCATGTTTTTCCTAGACGGAAACGTTTACCTCGTTTTTCTAACTGTTCAGCAATAGCACCTGCTTTTTCAATAGCAACAATTTGTGGATCTTTAAGATCTTCAATGTGAATTTCTATAAACATAACAGGTTATTATTTGAAACCCTATTTAAATTATTCCATCAAAGAAATATAAAAAGAAATATAAATATAATTATTTTACAAGTTTATATAATTCTGTTCGTCCACAGTGAGTACATGGTGTTAACGTTACTTCTTTTCTTCTCAACATCATCTTCATTACTGCATGTAGATTACCCTGACTTGATATGTCAGCGTCCTCACCTATTGCAATTAAAGACATTCCTGTTTTGTTTTTCTTCAAACTTTCTATAACTTTATCTTTAGTAGTAATCCTTTTAGGAGTTGTATCTACATTTATATAATTAGGTATGTTTTTTTTCTTAGCACGAACAGGTTTAGATATGACCATTTATAGTTCCCTCCTCAGCGTTGAATGATAATGTTAAAGTTCCTATCTGTGATCCTATAATCTCATTCTTTCTATCCATATATCCATCAGTATTTTCTACCAAAGTCTTACAAAACGTGCCTGTATTACCTAGATGTATGTCTCTTTCCCATGTCTTTCCAGTACCCCAATCAAAATCATATACTAATTCAGGTTGATACCTTTTCTGATGCAAGTGACCACATAAAAATACGTCATAGTAAGCATTGTGTTTCATTTGTTCCATCATTCTTTCTGGTTTACCCCCACCTGAACCATGCATAAATAGGATAGACCACTGTGCTAATATCTTTTTATTATGTTTGACTTCTAATCCTAATACTCCACGGCTGCCCATAAAAGTTAAGTTGTTAGGAGTACACATTGTATTTTGCAGGTAAGCCCTGCTGATTTGAGGTATCTTATAGTCATGATTACCATGAAAGAATCCCCACACCTTTTCATTCTTTTGTTCAGCATGAATGTCAAACAGTTTTTGAGTAAGTCTTTGCCATCTCATTCTTTGATTGTCTATGTCATGTTCCAAACTCATGTCAGGATTAAATCTTTTATCATAAGTAGTGATTGCATCTAATGCATCTCCACCAAAGAATGTATACCTGTTACTGTCTCTGCATATTGCTTTGATTCTTTTCTTATAATGATCTTCATCAAAACCTGCATGTCCAATATGTATATCACTGATTGGTTCAAGATGTATTATATCATCTTTCTTTTCTAAATTTATTTCAATTTTTTTAGAAAACATATAGTTAGATTGTAGTAATACCCTTATTTAAATCTACTTATTACAAATATCTTTATACTTATAATAATGTTTATCATGTGTCCAATACTTTAGCCAGTAACTTGAAGGTTTTATCATCATACATCTCCAATCTAAATCTGTTAATATTTCTCCGTTAGGGTGGAACTTTCTATTATGTTCTGCCTTATTTTCCTTTCTTACATAACCAAAATTTGATTCGCTGCACAGTTGACATATATCATAGTCAGTTTTTCTACCCATCAATATTTCTTTAGGTTTGTTACACCACTTACCGTTAACAGTTTTATGATTTTCTAATTTCCATTTGTCCATCTTCTTGTGAAATTCTAAATCCCAATCAAGACCTTTCTTACCACAACGGTTACAAGTTTTATTATTCATTATCTAAATAAAAAAAAAGATTATTGCTTGGGTGGAAACATAGAGAGACTTAACATTGTACGTCCTGTACCTTCGGCTAGTTTCTCAACTACCCATACATCAAGTCCATCACTTGCGTCCTTGTCCAAACACTTTTCAACTACGTCATTCCAATACTCACTTTTGGCTTGACCAATAATGGCTTTACCAAATGAGTGTCGTAGACCTTCAGTAGTTTTGATCTCTGCAACATCGGCATCAGTAGTATCTACATGTTTAACCAAGAAGCCTTGAACGGTGATCTTGTCACCTGCTTCTAGTTTAACTGAGTTACTACCAGATGTTTCAATGTCCAATACGTCACTTACTAGCATTAGATACTCTATAAATTAATCATAATATAAATGTTATGTTAAAAAAATTATTGTCTCTGTATATCGGTGCAGTATAATAACTGATCAATTATTTTTGAACGAATTTGTCCGAATGTATGTGTGTTAACATCTAGTTCAGGATACAGAGACTTGGTTAGATGATGTGCCACTACTATGTATTGCTGCAAATCTTCTGCTACTTGTTTAACAGAGTCACTAACATCTACATCAGGAATCTTTGTGATTATAACATCATTACCTTTAGGTTTGAAGGAACCGAATGAACTTATTGTTCCACCCTGTCCTGTGAAACATTTCTCATCTGCACATATTGCCTTGGGTGTTTTCTGATAACATAAGTTATCTCCTACTACCCATTCTTCTCCACAGATTCTACAGTTACCATCATACTTTGCTTTTATTTTAGTACCCATACAGTTAATTATTATAATGTATATATAAATCTAACTCCTTCATAACATTTATATAAATGTGAGTTTATACAATACTATGGCAAAGAGAAAAATTGGAAACTCTCATACCACTATATGCATAACTTGGAAAGATAAAGATACATTCAGAACCTTTGCTAAACTTGTAAAGAAAACAAAGAATGGTGACATGTATGAAAGTGACTCAGTAATATTTACCAGAATGTTAGAAGCATTTAAAGAGACAAACCAAAGTGATGATTCATCACACGAGACATATCCTAGAAAAACTATTTCCTCTCCAGAACATGTCCTGCAAGATTAAATTTTCTTGAAACCCAAACAATTTTTATTTTATAATTCATCATCATCATACATTTTTCATTTAATATTCTAAGACTGTCTACTGTTACTCTCCACTTACCTCTCATTTGATTCACTATTAATTTAGAGTCACTATATATAGTCACATGTTTATCAGGGAATCTATCTTTGATATAACCTAACGCATATAATAATGCCAAGTATTCTAATTCATTGTTAGTGGGATTTCCTTTTCTATACTTTACAATACATTCATATTCATCTTTGTTTACAAGACAGATGTTAGATTTTCTAGTACCACCGTCAATATAAATGTCCACATCAATTCTATACTATTCTTTTTTATAACTCTTGCGACATAAATCAGAACAGTATATTCTTTGTCTACCCTTATATCTATATGGTAATGATGTGCCACAATGAATACATTTCTTTGGTTCGTCTTTACGCATATAAAAAGTTTATAAATGTAGTATAAAAGCCTTTTGTTAGGATTGCATTACTGCTTGATCATCTTTAGATTCACCTATTGCTTTAGGTTTCTTTTGTGTGTCTCCACCCAATGATCCTCTTCCACTTCTACCTGTATTGGTAATTTTTGGTTTTGGATTTCCTCTGTTTGCTACTTGTTCATCAAAGATTGATTTGTATTTAGATTGATATTCATCTAATAGATTATTAAATGCACCATTTAATTCTGTTTTGATTAGTGGGCATACTGATTTTTCAGCAGCGTCACCGATTCTAGTTTGAAGATTAAATTTATCTCCTGTCTTAACTTCTTTTGGTTTAGATCTGATGCTACCTTCTTGTTTATCTTGTCTAATTTTAGTATCTAAATTTGTACCTGTAACTCTTGTTTTAAATCCTTCTTCTCTTTTAATAATCTGATTCATACCTTGAAGGAATCCTTGAATTTCATCTAATGACTTCTTTTTAGAACCACTGCCTTGTGCTCCGAATCTTTTACCTGCACCTCTTGCTTGTGTACCGTATGGATCTACGTTACCCATACCTCCACCTGCACTACCAATTCTTCCTGCTTTGAATGGTCTTTTCTTTTCAGTTGGTTTCTCTGTAACTTTTCCTGATGCTCTTGCACTTGCTCTTGCAGCAGCAGAATTTCTTTTATCTGCTCCTTTACTACCTGTTATACTTGTAGTAGCTTTACCGTCTTTACCTTCACTTGTTCTAATTTTAGTTTTAGATTGATCGAAACCTCTTTTTGATGCTCTTCTTGCTGCTAAAAATGCTGCATGTGCTGTTTCATTTCTTGCTTTAATTTGTGCATCAGTTAAACCTGCTCCTGTGTTTACTCTTGATCTTCTTTTTGCTGCTCTTGGAGTACCAGATGCTTTAGCCATACCTAATTGTCCTCCTCTTCGTTTATATATTTTACCCCATACTTCATACCATATCCCTTTTGTTTTGGTTGTGGTGGTATTTTGTAAACGTTTGGATTATCTGAATATACAAATGATCCTGTTTTGACAAGACCTTGACCATCTAGTTTTACTTCTGGTGCAGGTTTCTCTTTACCTACTTCAGGTTTCTTATCTTCATATAGGAATTCTTCATCAGGACTTTTGGTTTCATGTGTTTGTCCTTCATAATCTTTAGGGGCATCAAAAGGAATCTTGGTTGATACACCTGTGGTTGGGCTACTACCTGTGTTACCTAATGCACCGTCTTCGATAGATGATTTCATTACATCTTGAAGTTCTCTTGGTAACTGATCCCAACTCTTAGATAAGAATCGTGGTGAATATGCTTTGATCTTCATGAGTTCATCTGTTCTTTCTTCCAAGTCCATGTCGTCCCAAGTCTTGTTAATGAGTATATCTGATACGTGGAATGTATCGTTAATGTTTATATTATAAAATTTACCATCATCTTTGTGTATCTGAATGAATTGACCTGACATTTTAGTAACTATACCGTTACCAGATACACCGTTATCATAGTAGTTAATATGATCTCCTATCTTGGTGTTCTTTAGTTTGTTCTGATCTGTTCGTCCCATAGTATAACTTTTACGTTCCTGTATATAAGTTTCACTTTGTTTTGGTGCAGGTCTACCTACATAAGTCTCTGCATCACGGTTAGTTTCGTCAGGTTGGGCATTTAATGACTGTAAATCTCCATATCCTGCACCGTCTTTTTCAATTACTTCTTCTATATCTGACTCTTCTTCAAGTTCTTTTTCAGATACTGGCTTACTATCTGCTTTTACCATATATAAGTACTAGATATTATTGTATTTATAGTTAACCGAACAGTGCTTTTCTTATATTTTCACCGATTTCCATGACATGCCAACCACCATCATTGGATACTGCCCTGCATGCAAGAGCCAAACTGTCAGGATAATCATCATGATCATCTGATTTGATTTTCATTATGCCTGACTCTGTGTATTCTCTTCGTAGATATGATAGTTGATATATCAATTTGTTAATCTGTTTAAGTTTAATCTTATGATTCTCAAATAACAGTCTCAAATTCTTATACATTTCTGCCTTCTCTTGTAGTGAGAATACCACACCTCTTACTGGAAGACTTCTCTCATTACATATATCTACTAGACCTCCACCCAATCCTGTCTCGTCTATGAATACTGTTTCAACTCTATAATCTCTAACCATGTCCTGAATTCTTCCTGCAACATCTACAACATTGGACTGACCTTCTGCCTCAACTGCTTCCAGATATACTGTATCATCATCGTCTACTTTTATCACTGTGAACACTGTCTCATCTCTACCTGTCCTAGCTATGTCCACACCCATGTAACATCTGACATTACCCTTTGGTCTTTTATCTGACAGTGCATCTGTAATCAAACTGTTTGGAATCAAGGCATCACCAATGTCCAAGAATTCTCCTTCAACTTCTTGAGTAAATTCCTCTTTGGTCAACCTCTTAATCTCCTCAATGAATGTAGGATCTTTTTGAATCAGTGGGTTGTCCATTGACTTTACATGAAACTCTGTCCACATACCTTCTGGATTTCTGGGGTGAGAGTTCTGACACGCCTCATAGAAATATCCATTCTTACTGAACGGTGTTGACGTAAGCCATACCTTCGCTTGTGTTGCCATACCAGATGGCAAGAAGGCTCTGAGAATATCTGTCTTAATGAAAGAACATTCGTCAGCAATGATTACATGTGGTGAGTAACCTCTGAGTCCTGTACCTGTCTCACCTGTTGCCCTTGTAATAATCTTGCTCATACCTGTGTTGTCTAAAAAGTTTAACCATAATTCTGTTTGTGTGTTTCTTACTACATATCCTTTAAGGAACTCGTTCTTAACTACCAATGTTCTAATCCTGTCAAACATGATGCTAGCTTGGTTTTGAGTAGGTGCTGCAATAACTATGATACATTCATTCTTTACTGTCTCAGATAACAAGGGTGCAAAGAAAGCAAAGTGTACTGTCTTGACAGCAGTTGACATTGTTTTACCCACCTGTCTTCCTGAACGATACACTATGAATCTATCCTGACAGTCTACATACTTTTTATTATACTCAAACAGTTTATGATCTAAGAATATGTCACTGAACTTACTTGGCTTGTGAACACAGTCAACTATGCTCTGCATAAAGTTTGCCCTCTCTGCTATGATTTCTTTGGTAGGTTGTGGCATCTAATCCCCTGTCTTCTGTGCTTTAATCTGTCGGAATATGGATTCAATATCTCCTGTCTTACTAAACTTTTGTTCTTCACTTACTATTATTTTACTAGATATTTCACCTATGGTAGATATAATTTTAAGTAAAGTGTTGACCTCTGATTTAGTATTCCTGTCAGGTATGTTACCATCAAATTTACTTTCAGTCAATGCCATGAGTACATTTTCAAATGACAGTTTGGCTAACATATCCAACATGGTCTTAACATGTTCTGGGTTACGTGTATCAAGTTCATTAATTAATGCTATGAAATCTTTTCGTATTGCACACATTGCTCCTTCCTCATACTTTGGACACTTGCCATTTCCACCTGAGTCTATGGAACGGTATACACATTGATCACATAGTGCAGGTATGTTTGCAGTTTTAAGATGTTTGGCTGAGTTGAATGGTGATACAGTCTTGTGTCCATCAACTACCACCTTTGAAGCATGCTCATCTAAAGGTTTAATTTTAAATATATCTCCTGACATATATAACTTTAACTAAAACAAAGTATTTAAAGATTAAAGTTTTCGTCTAAGATGTTGAGTTGTTTACACATGGGTAGGTATAGTAAAGCAAACGGTGCTTTCAGTAACGCTTTGTAGTCACCGTCAATTAAATCCTGTTTGTTTAAATTAATTAACTCAAGATATTCCTTATGTACTTCACATGCATGGTTAAGCATTGGTATCATTGACTTTCCTTTGTCTCCAAAGAACATAAAGTTAGTAGAGTTATTATTCCATACCTCACACTTCTTTGACATTGCAGCAGAAACCCAACCTGACGTATCAAGTGATTCAAACAGTCTTGTCTTTGTAGTGTATCTTCCTTTTGCCAAACCATGATATTTTAAATTAGGAGGAAGTTTTCTAATCTGATCTTCTGTATCTTCCCTTCCATGTACCTCTCCTAGACATACATAGGTATCTGGTTCTGGTCTTAACTGTGAAAGATGATTAAGATAATGCTCTTGTAGTACAGGTATTGTCCAATCTATGCCCATCTCCCTCTCCTTTTTATAATGTTTTAATGTCTCACTCATATTATACATGACGTCATACTGTATGGCATGATCATATACTCCCCTATGTTTTTTTAACAATTCATAGTATCTTTCTGGTTCTGTTTTAGTACCTGCTACAACGAATAACTTATCAAACCTATCCCTAAACTTTGTGATATTGGCATAGGAATACTTGAAAGATAGAACTACATTCTTGACCTTACATTCCTCTAAGGCTTCCATGTGAGCCTTGTTGTTTCCATTAAAATATATCTTCAACTATGACACTCACATTTACATGGCTGTAGTCCTGCATATTGTTGTGGACATGTGTCATGTTTGTCTCTTTTACAAGCAGGATATATCATTTATTCACCTGCTATTTTATGACATATACATTGGCATTTAATATTAAGTCTTTCTATAGGACAATCAAAATGTCTATGAGTATGACACTCAGGAGATACTATCTTTATTCCTTCCATCTTTTCCTATTATCCTCAAAGCATGTTGATGCAAAAGGACACATACCGTCACAAAGATAACATTTGGTTCTCTCTGGTAAGGTACATTCAGTCATTGCATCTTTGATTATTCTTGATTTCTCAATCATATCAGCAAGAGTTTCTTCTATAGGTTTTAGTTTAAATGCCATAGGAATTGGTATGTCACGTTTGTCTTTCTCAATCTTGTTTGAGATATATATCACACAACCAAATGTTGCATCAATGTCATAACATTTCTTTAGTAATACTCTGTATCTATTTATCTGATCTACGTGACTTTCACTTGGTTTGGAATTATATCTGCCAAAGTAATCAATAGAACCTGTAGTTTTTTTGTCACAAATTATCCATTTTCCGTCAATTTCTATCAAATCATCTATGCTTCCATATATAATATCTAGGTGTTCAGGATCTTCTGGTGGTATTTTTAATGCTTCTTCTCTTGTAAGAGGTTCGTCTTTAACATAGTTGTATGCCAAAAACATTTCATTGTTTTCTGGTTTGGCTATCATTGAGTTTGAATGTACAATCTGTCCAAAGTAAAGTGACTTCATATCTTCAGTGCTCATTGTATGAGGTGTTATTTTATTATATACTACGTTTCTCATACATGGTTTAATTACATCTGACACATGTATTACACCAAGTCTTTCTGTTTTCATGGCTTCCATCTGTGCCCTTCTATATTCAAAATATACTTTTTCTTTGATATTATCTAATGTTAACATACATATAGATATATCATTTAACATATAAATGTTTAGATACTGTAATCTTCTTTTGCTTTTTTAATTGGTATGTATGGAACTGTGATTGGCAACCAAATAAAACCATGTCTTATCCAAAACCTGATAGTTTCCTTTGAACCGTACCAATTATCATGAACAATAACCGTTGCTGCTGCCCCTCTGGTACCTGCTCTTCCTTCTGGTGCATCATATTTTCTAGTGATATGATGTGTACCTACACCGTCTTGATATACGGCATGAAGTAATTCATGACCAAGAGGCATTATATTAGATCTAAGTATGAATGGATTCTTACTGTCATTGACAAACATATAGATTACTTTTTTTCCTGTAACACCCCATGCTATACCATCACTTGTCTCTACATTGAGGTGTTCATAATACGATTTGAATTCATCTTGTTTTGTAGTAGGTATTATATTAAGTTCCCAGTTATCCTTAAAGTTTTCCCAAGCATAATATCCTGATAAATGTTTACCATTGCTTCCGTTAAGCATTATGATACGACAAATAATATCTTCATACCTTTTGGTATCAATATTCTTCGTATAGAATTTAATCATTTTTTCTAATAATTTCCTATATTTTCACATAAACAAGGTTGTGTATCATCATCATCTGATGGTGCTGTACAACCTGTATTTTGATCATGTGCCTCTTGACCATGACCACATTCTGCACAAGCTCCTGATGCTACAAATACTATATCTGTCATTAGTAACTCTCCTCTATGGTGAAATTAAAAGTTTGCGTTTGTTCTGATATTACATCAGATGTATTTCTTAACTCTACTTCCCCTGCCCAAATACCTGCCTTTGCTGCTGTTATTTCAGTACTGCCAAAGGTTACTCTTACTATACCACTGGATCTAGTGTCATATACAATGGCTTTGTCTATCAAAAGGGTTCCATCTGGTTGCCATACCTTCCATTTTCCTGAATGAAATGTGGTGCTGTTACTTAGATCCCTTGCTGTTCCATCAGCGTTCTTAATAGTAAGTTCAAGTGTAGTAGTACTGCCTACCTTTATGGTAAAAGATGTTGATCTTGGTGTCATATCCATGCTCATGTGTCTTCACCCTTTATATCCTGACTTCGTTTATTAATTTTGCCATTCTTACTCTTATCATTTACTTCCTGAGAGCCCTTTCTGTTGAGATTAGTAGTCTTGGATCTGCCTTTGAGACTAGATGTTCTGTCTCTTCTGTTGATTCTTATTGTTCTTCTTACCCTTACAAGTCCATCTCTCAAGTCCTTGATTATTGACTCTACTACCTGAACAGTCTCAGTGACAACCTGTGTGATCACGAATAATTTTATTCTTGTTTCAGATACATTGATGGAACTCACTACAACTCTGATGATTGTCTTTAGTCTATCTCTGAAAGCCAACACGTTGACTGTCTCAGTGACAGTCTTAATTCTTCCATCTAGTTTGCGTGTAAATTCAGATATACTGATAGTATCATTTACCAATCTTCCCAGTCCTCTGAGTTTGTTTGTTGCAGTTGACACTGATATTGAATCTGCTATCAATTTTGTTATACCTCTTTGTCTTGAAATTATTTCAGATATACTGATACTGCTAGACAACACTCTTTTCATCACCCTGTTAACTGTAAGTGATGTTGAAACACTTACACTTTCTGTGAATGATCTTGCCCAACCCTTAGCAAATGATTCTGATACAGATATATTCTCTGTGATTATTCTGAGTAATCCTCTTGCTCTGTCTCTGAAGGCTATGATACTTATAGTTTCATTTATCAATCTTCCCAATCCTCTATATCTATTGATTGATTCACTTAACTGAACACTGTTTGTAATCAATCTAGTCAATACTCTTATTCTTATTATTGATGTTGTGACTGATACTGACTCGTTGATATGTTTGATTAAGTCCTTGAGTCTAGTTACTATCTCAGATACATTAACTGAGTCAGTTACGGTCTTTATGATTCCTCTTAGTCTTACATTTCCATCACTGATAGAAACTGATTCTGTGAATGATCTGCTCCAACCCTGTGCAAATGATTCAGATGCAGATATGCTTTCAGTTATTATTCTTCTGATCGTTCTTAACCTATCTCTAAATGCCAAAATATTCACTGTCTCATTGATATGTTTGATTATATCCTTGAGTCTTGAAATTGATTCTGATATACTTACTGTGTTATCTATTGTTCTTACCAATGAACGCAATGGTATTAATCCTGAAGATATGTTTACAGTGTCAGTTAATGTCTTGATTAATCCTCTGAGTCTAACTCTGGTTTCTGCCACGTTGACTGTATCAGATAGTATTCTGCTCAACTCTCTGTATAATATGTAAGCATCTGATGTTTGAACCGTGTCAGTTATTGTTTTTATTACTCCTCTTGATCTTATTCTTGTCTCAGATATGCTGACTGACTCGGTTATGATTCTTCTGATTGCTCTGAGTCTATCCCTAAATGCTAAGATGTTTACTGTCTCAGTTATAATCTTTCTAATATCCTTGAGTCTTGAGATTGATTCTGATACGCTTACTGACTTTGTAATAACTCTGCTTAATACTCTGTAAGGCAATAATGATTCTGCAACATTCATGGTGCTTGTTACTACTCTCTTGATTGAAAGTAATCGTGACAACGTTTCAGATATACTGATAGATTCAGTCAATATTCTTCTCATTGTAAGCAATACAATGGCTTCTTTCTGCACTCTCTGGAATACATTGGACTGGAATATGTCTTGGAATACACCCAATATGTTAATTCGTATATCCTCATTGACACTCTTAGCCCAACCCTTGTAGATGTTTTCAGATACAGATAATGTGTTATTGATAATTCTTGTAAGTGTTCTTAATCTGTCCCTAAATGCCAACACATTGACAGTCTCATTGATCAATCTTCTCAACACTCTTCGTGGAGTCAATGAAGTTACTATCTGTATTGATTCATTCACATGTTTGGTATGTGATTTAAGTCTAGTTACTATCTCAGATACATTTACTATCTCAGATACAAGTTTTGTAAGTCCTCTGAGTCTACTGATTGATTCTGATACGCTTACTGACTGTGTTAATATTCTCATCAAATCTCTGAGTCTTGGTGTGTTTGTAGATATACTGACTGACTCTGTAAATGATCTGCTCCAACTCTTATAGAATGATTCGGATATGGATACACCCTTGTTTATGATTCTTGTAAGTTCTTTTAATACTATGTTTCCATCAGATATGCTTACTGATTCTGTGAATGATCTTGACCATTTCTTGTTAAATGCCTCTGCTACCTGAATTACCTCAGTTATAATTCTGGTTATTGATCTGTTTCTTACTCTAAATGCAAGTATGCTTACTGTTTCATTGACATGTTTTATCAAGTCCTTGAGTCTTGATATACTTTCAGATACTGATACGGTGTTGTCAATGATTCTTGCAAGTACTCTTAGTCTTGGAACTGTCTCGGATATACTGACAGATTTGTTTATTGTTCTTCTCATTCCTCTTATTCTTATTACCTCTGTGACCTGTTGGAACACGTTGATTTGGAACACGTTGGACTGGAATATGTTCTTGCCTATTCTTTCAACTTCATTCTTTATTCTTAACATTACATTATATCTTAACAATGACTCTGCTACCTGAACGGTTGATGTGACAACTCTGTTAATGGTTCTGTACCACTTGAAAGCATCTGATGTTTGAACTGTCTCTGTTATGGTTCTGAATATTCCTCTTAGTCTTGGAACTGTCTCTGACACGCTTACAGAATTATTGATTATCTTTCTGAGTGTTCTTAGCCTGTCCCTAAATGCTAATATGTTTACTGTTTCAGATAATACTTTGAGTACTTCACCTAAGTGTATCTGTGTCTCAGGTATGCTTATTGTCTCATTGAATCTTCTTATCCAACTCTTGTAGAATACTTCAGATACACTGACAGATTTTGTTACTATTCTTTTTAACACTTGGTACTTTACATAGTTATGTGCAATACTTACTGCACTGTTTGCAACCTTTACAAATCCTAATGCCCTAGCCTGATTTTCAGATACGGACAATGTACTGTTTATAATTCTGCCAAGTCCTACCATCTCACGTATGGTTTCACTGAACTGAACTGACTCGTTGATTATCTTTCTGAGTGTTCTAAGTCTATCTCTAAATGCTATAATACTTACAGTCTCATTGTAAACTTTCTTCATTACACCTGATCTTATTACAGATTCAACAACACTTACTGACTCGGCAAATGCTCTTTTTACTACCATCAACCTGCTAAATGACTCAGATGTATTGACTGTCTCTGCCCTTACTCTGGACAATACCATGTGTTTCTTGAATGAATCTGACACACTTACTGTCTTGTTTATTATTCTAGCGAGTCCTCTTAGTCTAATTGCTTCATGTTGAGCTTCTTGGAATATGTTGTTCTGGAATATATTTGGTTGGAATACACCTATCTTGTTTATGGATACAGTGTCATTTACAATATGTGCCTTGCCTCTGACATAGTTTGTTACTGCTGATATGCTGACAGTATCAGAAATTACCCTTGTAAGTGTTCTTAGCCTGTCTCTAAATGCAAGAACATTGACAGTCTCAGATACAAGCTTTGTCATTACCCTTAGTCTCATCTTTGACTCTGCTGCCTGAACGGTGTTGGTTATCACTTTTTGTAATCCCTGTAATTTCTTTAGTGCCTCGTTTATTCTTACTGTCTCCGTTACTGTTCTTACCTTACCTAGTAATGTGATAGCCTCAGATATTCTGCCTTGGAATACGTTGGACTGGAATACGTTGGACTGGAATACCCTCTTTCCTACTGATACGGTATCGCTGATTACTCTCGATATGCTTCTTCCTATCTTGGTGTTGGTTGCAACCTGAACTGTGTCATTGAATACCTTCTTTAGTCCTTTGATAAATGAAGTTCCAGTTGACACCTGCTCTGTCTCTACGAGTGACCTTAGCAAGGTCATATACTTTGTCTTTGACTCCTCTGTGTTTACGGTATCGTTTAATGCCCTAGACAGTCCTCTTAGTGTATTTCTTTGTTCTGTTGTTTGAACATTATCTGATACAAGTTTGAGTATAGCCCTGAGCTTGCTTCTAAATGCCTGTATAGATATTGTCTCGTTTATAGTTCTAACTATTGAACTTAGTTTTACTTTTGATTCAGCAGTATTGATTGTCTCATTTACTATCTTTAGTAACGTGGTAGGTACGTCAAATACGTTGTTCTGGAACACATTCTTCTGGAATACGGGAGCCCCATATCCTTGTTGAAATGTATTGTTTTGAAAAACATTCGACTGGAATACTTGTGCAATAACTGCCAAGTTTTACTACCTACAGTTCAGTCCAAGTATTATTCGAGAGTAGAAATTCTTTGTTAGTATCAGTTTCGTAATATATTGCACCGTCTTGAACACCTAATGATTCTACACCGTCACTACCTATTACTGTAAGGTTTGAATCAGCTTCAAGATCTCCTGTATGTGTATTAATTTCATCAACTCTAGTAATATCTGCATCTGGACTTGGTACAAATTTTCCAACTAATTCTAATCTAGCAGGTGCATTTGTTGCACCTGATGTATTTGAAGCTACTGTGTGTGTCATTAATAATTTTTCTTCTCCTGATTTGTTTACAACATATCCTATCAAGAACTCATCTGTTAGTAATGTACTATGAGCTATATTACTATGGTTTATAGATGTTTGATCACTTGCACCATTATCTGAATAGCTTCTAGCATATACTGGATTACCATTGTTATTGAATTTTAATTTTTTATCAGCTCCAGATGCAGGTGAATGAGTTAATATTTGAATAAATTCATTAGATGTAAAGCCTGATACTGTAATAGTATCTCCTGCACTTCCCAATGTTGTACTACCTGCTTTAATCCATGCCATTAGTCAGAACCCCATACTTTCATTAGTGTTTTACTTGCGAGATTACCTGAACCTGATGTGACTTTAATACTAGTTATCTGACTTGATGTGTTATCCCATTTACCAACTTGTTCTGTTCTTGTGGGAGCTGTTGATGCTCCTGCTGTATTTTGATTAACATTATTAATAATTGCTAATTTTTCATTGGCTGAATTATTAATGATAAACATATTGAAAAATTGTGGTAAATTAGCAGTTCTAGAACGTAATGCTATTGCTGATTGTGATGTACTTGTATTATCTGATCCACCATCATTTGAAAATCTATAAGAATATGTAGTTGTGTCGTTATTGAATATCATATTATAGTTTGAATCTACTGTTTGTTCTGTATATAATTGCACCCACAAATATTTTTTTTGAGAGAAAGAACCTGTATCTATATTTGTGGCAGCTCCACTTGACAAATCTACACTAGCCAATTCTTCCCAGAAATTTGTAGTGTGCGTATCTGCTGGATCCCAGCCTAGTACGACCATTTCTGAACCTGATGCCCAATCTCCTGATTCTTGATTTACACTTGTTATTTGGTATATAGCACCTGTTCCTGTCCATTTACTTGCTGTTTCCCCTCTTGTTGGTACAGTATTTGCTCCTGCTGTATTTCTTTGAAGTCCATAAGAATACATTAATTTTTCCTTACCTGATTTGTTTGCAAGATAACTAACTGCCCAAGCATCCCCACCTGTAGGGGGATTTCTATCTCCTGCGTTCATGGCATTATTACTTGTAATTGGCGTTGGATCTGGAACTGTACCATTATCATTATATCTCCAAGCATAATTATCATCTGAATCTCCATTTAGTCGTACTGATGAAGTTACATTACCTGTTGATATTGAATTATGTAACACCATGTAATATCGTTTATCAGGCAAACTTGTTACATCAATAGTATCTCCTGCTGAACTTAATGTAGTTCTACCTACTTCTACCCAACCACCAACACTAGGACTTTGTAGACTTGGCATAAGTGATGGGATAGCTGGAACTGCTGGTGTGGTTACTCCAGTTGTAATTTCAGAACCTAATACTGAGAGGTTTGAATCTACTGCGTATGTGCCTGTTTGTG
>JAAHTH010001075.1_pt1 | contig 24758 bp, 23 predicted proteins | sample 6116091 | NCBI WGS metagenome assembly JAAHTH01 (sample SAMN13939990, study PRJNA603662) | sponge metagenome | isolation source: marine sponge | host: Mycale hentscheli | place: New Zealand | collected 2006
ACTTTCGTATCATATCACACCAAAACATTCGGGTTTTGGAGTAGGATAGGTATAGTGAACAAAATAGTACTCGATTCGATACCCAAATATGAAATCACTTGATACAACTTCCTATGGACGTGACGGACTTGCTTCATATGCTTGTCATGCGAGTGAAAGCAGGGGACGTCTTTTTTATGAGCCAGAAAGCCCAACAAGGACGCCTTTTCAACGAGATCGTGATCGTATTATTCATTCGACTGCCTTCAGACGGCTAAAACACAAGACCCAGGTCTTTGTGCATCATGTCGGAGACCACTATCGAACGCGGTTGACCCATTCCATCGAAGTTTATCAGATTGCCAGGTCTCTTGCTCGCGCATTGCAAGTTGATGAGGATTTAGCGGAATCTCTGGCGCTCTCACATGATTTTGGACATACGCCCTTTGGCCACGTGGGAGAGGATGTTCTTGATGAGCTAATGCAAGATTATGGTGGATTTGATCATAATGCACAGTCGCTGCGTATAGTGACGATGCTGGAGCAACAATATGCCGAGTTTGATGGGTTGAACCTTTGTTGGGAAACTCTCGAAGGCTTGGTAAAACATAACGGTCCCGTTGTCGGAGAGGTGCCTGATACTTTTATTAATTTCAATGAGTTATGGGACTTGGAACTTGATACTCACGCCAGTTTAGAGGCGCAATGCGCAGCTGTTGCCGATGATATAGCCTATAACGCGCATGATTTGGATGACGGACTAAGAGCAAAACTGTTTGGGCTAGATGAATTAACGGAGATACCTCTTGTCGGTGAAGCACTTGAGGTTGTCGAAAATAAATATCCAGGCCTGGAAGTTCATCGTATGCGTCACGAAATAGTACGCAGGCAAATTACTGCCATGGTTGAGGATGTTATCGTAAATGCAAAGAACAATTTGAGTGAGTTAGAACCCGCATCCACTTCAGATATCAGGCATTGCAGGAAAACCATCGTTAGGTTTAGTGATTCAATGCAAACCAAAGAGGCGGGTATCAAAAGGTTTTTGTTTGATAAAATGTACCGCTCTCCAGGTGTGCTGAAGATGCGAAAGGGCGCTGAAAAAATTATACGAGATTTATTTAGAGTTTACCTAAATGAAACAGGTGATATGCCAAATGGGCTATTGCGATTGGGCAAGAAGAATCAGTCCAATGACAGGCCGCGCATGATTGCAGATTTTATTGCCGGAATGACCGATAGTTATGCAATTTCCGAGCATGAACGGTTGTTTGACGCAACGCCTGATTTAGGTTAGGCCGTTACGCAACTGCAAAAGGCGATTAAGCGCAAAGCAAACCAATTGAAAAGCACACAATGAATATTTTTTCACAGTTCGAGAATTACATTAAAAAAATATTGGAAGATATTGATATTAATGATGAAACACGACTATTTCTCGATCGAATTTCTGCTGAACCGCCACGCGATGCTTCGCATGGAGACATTTCTACGAACGCGGCCATGGTCATGGCAAAACCTGCAGGCAAAAATCCAAGAGAATTGGCGCAGCTAATTGCTGATGGGTTAGAAAAACTCGATGAAGTATCAGAGGTTTCCATCGCTGGACCGGGATTTATCAATCTTAGGCTGTCTGATGCATTTTGGATTGAACATCTTTCGTCGATGTTCAAGGCAGGCGATCTGTATGGCCGCGGGTTGGTGTCTAATGGCGCGAAAGTAAATGTGGAATTTGTTTCTGCTAATCCAACCGGACCAATGCATGTTGGCCATTGCCGCGGGGCTGTAGTTGGTGATGCGCTTGCCAATTTACTTGATTTTGCCGGTTATGATGTCACGAAAGAATATTACGTTAACGATGCTGGTGGTCAGATCGGGGTTTTGGCTAATTCGCTTTATCATCGGTATCTTGAAGCGCTTGGAGATGATGTGGGAGCAGTGCCAGAAGGGCTGTATCCCGGCTATTATTTAATCCCACCCGCAAAAATGCTTGTTGAAAAACAAGGTGATAAGCTTAAGTCCATGTCAAATGACGAGCGTATGGCTTTGCTGAGAGAAACTTCAATTTCATCGATGATGGCGATGATTAAAGAGGATCTTGCTGCGCTCAATATTCATCATGATGTTTTCTTTTCGGAACGCGAATTGCACGCAAAGAAAGGTGGCAAGTCAACCATCGATACGATGCTCGATAAAATGCGTGACAATGGTCATGTTTATCAAGGAACACTACCGCCGCCAAAAGGTGAAACACCAGAAGATTGGGAAGATCGTGAACAAACGCTCTTTCGATCTACTGCTGTAGGTGATGATGCTGATCGCGCACTTGTAAAATCTGATGGTACTTACACTTATTTTGCAGCGGATGTGGCTTATTTTCAGGATAAGTTCGACCGTGGTTTTGAGCGCATGATTTACGTGCTTGGTGCAGACCATTCCGGTTATGCCAAGCGGTTGAAAGCTGTTTGCAAAGCTGTAGCAGGTGATAAAGCAGAACTTGATGTTCTGTTTTGCCAATTGGTAAAGCTGATGCGTGATGGTGAGCCATTTAAAATGTCAAAGCGCGCAGGTGATTTTATAACACTTCGTGAAGTAGTTGATGAAGTTGGACGTGATGCAGTCCGATTTATGATGCTGTATCGTAAAGCTCAAGCACCGCTCGATTTTGATTTTTCTAAAGTGACCGAACAATCAAAAGATAATCCCGTATTTTATGTACAATATGCGCATGCACGGGTAGCATCTGTTTTCCGCCAGGTTGCGGTAGACTTGCCTGATTTGGATGTAAGTCCAAAAGCTCTTTCAGAAGCTGATTTGGCGCTACTTTCAGATGCTGGTGAAGTCGGTTTAATTCGAAAAGCAGCTGAATTTCCACGAATCATAGAGCAAGCAGCACGTGCGGATGAACCTCACAGGCTTGCTTTTTACCTCTACGAACTTGCTTCAGAGCTGCATTCACACTGGTCCAGAGGCAAAGATTCGCCAGAATTACGGTTTATTAACCACAAAAATGCACAATTGACATTGTCGAGGTTAGTATTATTGCGCAGTATCGCAACAGTTATTGCTTCTGGGCTTGCTATTATTGGTGTTTCTGCTCCAGAAGAAATGCGCTGAAATCAACGCCCCGACAATTTTGGCCACATTCATGTGGTTGAAAGTGATCAAGAGTAGATAGGTTTATGCGTTATGAGTGAACAATTTAAGCAGGATGCGGAATCTCAAGGCCAAGAGATCGAAGATGATCCTCTGGCGGAGTTGGCACGCATCGTTGCAGGTGAGCCGGAATTAAATCCCCAACCGCAAACAACAGTTGCCGAAGAAACACCGGTTGAAGATACTTCGTTGGAAGCTGCTCTGGAAGAGCAATTGATGGGTGAATTTTCTTCTGATGAAATCTCTGCCGAAGAACCTCCTGCAGAGGAGACGGTTGAAGTTGAAGCACCTTCATTTGTTGAAGACATTAATTCCACGGTTGAACAAATCAGCAGTGAGGAAAGTAGCGAGCCAGAAGTTCATTATGAACCAGAGCACATTGAAGTTTCTGCAGAAGCAGAAGCTCCTATTGAGGCTGAAGCTTTCGACCCTGAAATCGGGTTTCAAAATGGTTTGATTGACGCGCTTGAAATGGAGATTGGTGGCGGTCCAGCACCTGAGCCTGTAGAGGAACTGGTTCAAGAATCGGTTCTAGATCCAGTATTGGATATTGCGCAAGTTGAAGAAACCTATCAAACGCCAGTTGAAGAAGCGATTGCACAAGACCCTGTTGCTGAAGTTGAAATGCAAGCTTCAAATATACAGGCTTCATTAGAACAAGAGCTTACTGATCACTTTGAAACGTTTGATGTACCTGATGAAGTTCCAACTGAAGAGCCTATGCCGATTGTTGATGAGCCAGTTGCTTCGATTGAAGAAGACCTGGGTGCTGCGTTTGCCAGTGAGTTTGAACAGATTGCATCGCAACAACTCGAAGAAGGCGTTGCTGTACCAGAAACTGAAGGTTGGACTGAAACAGAGACAGAAGATGCAAATGCTGCTTTCACCGCAGCTGCCAGCCCAGAATTTGTTGCTTCAGAACAAGCTGCTTTTGAAGAAGATTTGGATACAATGGCCCATGATCCAGGGCATGTTGGTTCTGTTGAAAAAATTGCCGCTGTTGAAACAGGCGCTGTTGTTGCCAACGAAAATGGCGGAGGCATGAAGTTTGCGATTGCTGCCTTGGCGCTTGCGTTATTTGCTGGTGCTATTGCTGCGGGTTATGGCTTCCTAGGTGGTGATAATCCAACAGTTGCAACTGGTACGCCAGAAATTATCAAGGCGGATGCCGATCCAGTGAAGGTCAAACCGAAGGATCCAGGTGGTCTTGTTCCGGAAAATCAGGATAATGCTTCTTATGTTGATATAGGCGGCGAAAATTCTGCTGAGGTATCTCAAGAGAAACTTAATTCACAAACCGAAGAACCTTTGATTTTAAACAATGGCAATACTGAAAATATAGAAAATACAGAAGTTGCTGACGCTCCGAAATCAGATGACCGCCTGACTTCCTCAGAAGATTCAGGTGCAACACCTAATGCTGCTAACTCAGCTGTGTTGCCTAAGGTTGTACAAACCGTCGTTGTTAAGCCGGATGGAACAATTATTGCTAAGCCGGCAACTCCAAAGCCTGTAGAAACCGCGCTCAACGAAGTTAAGATTGATCCGTTACCTGAGGTTGAGCCCAAGCCTGTTTCTACACAAGTTATCAAAAAGCCGGAAGCGATAGACGGTGCTAAGTCTACAGGTGACATAACTGTGCCTGTTGCAAGTCCATTGCCTAAGCCTGTTGTAAAGCCAAAACCAGCTCCAGCTAAAAAAGTTGCTGCCGCACCAAAACCAAAAAAGCCGGCAAATACAGCAACAGCTAAGAGTGAATGGGTTGTACAGGTTTCGTCCCAAAGAACACCTGCGGCAGCACAATCCTCATTTTCGAATATGAGAAACAAATATTTTGTATTGCAGGGCCGTGCGATGTCTATTCAACGAGCACAAGTAAATGGCACGACCTATTACCGTGTTCGCGTACAAACGGCATCAAGGGCAGATGCCAATCAGCTTTGTACGAGTTTGGCAACTGCTGGCGGAAGTTGTTTCGTTACTCGCTAGAGCACAGTAAATTTAATTTAAGAAGGCTAAGCATCGGATGCTTAGCCTTTTTTGTTTGGAACTGGGCTGCTTTCTGATAGATTCAAGCTATGGGAATCACTTCTGCAATATTTGGCTGTTCGGGCCTTTCGCTTACCCAGGACGAGCGTGACTTTTTTCATGAAGCTCAGCCGTGGGGGTTTATATTATTTGGTCGAAATGTGGATACACCTGAACAGGTAACAGCACTTGTTGCTGAACTGAAGTCATGTGTTTCGCATGAAGATGTGCCGATCCTAATTGATCAGGAGGGTGGACGCGTTAGAAGATTGCGTCCTCCACATTGGGAAGCATATCCAGCGGGTGAAGTATTTGGCGAGAATTATCATCAAGATAAAAAGCGGGCGCTTCGGTTTGCCTGGTTGCAGTCACGGTTGATGGCCTGTGACCTTCAAAAGCTTGGTATAAATGTTGATTGTCTCCCAGTACTTGATGTTCCTGTTCGGGGAAGTCACGATGTGATTGGTGACCGGGCTTATGGTAGCGAACCCGTCATTGTTAGTGACATTGGATTGGCGGCATCAGAAGGGCTTTTGTCTGGTGGTGTTTTACCTGTGATCAAACACATTCCGGGGCATGGCAGGGCAGGTGTCGACAGTCATAAAGATTTGCCAGTTGTGACGGCTACAATTTCGGAACTGGAAAGATCTGATTTCGAACCGTTCAGACGTTTGAATAAAATGCCGTTGGCCATGACGGCTCATGTTGTCTACACGGCAATTGATACTGATAACCCTGCAACAACTTCAGTGAGAGTCATTAAAGACATAATTCGAGATTATATTGGATTTGATGGTCTTTTGATGTGTGATGATCTTTCCATGCATGCGCTCAAAGGTTCGTTTGAAGAAAGAACTACTGCTTCATTTGATGCTGGTTGTGATGTGGTCCTGCATTGTAATGGCGATTTAAATGAGATGAGACCAATTGCGGCTGCTAGTCCCAAGTTATCTGGGGATTCTTTACGGCGAGCCGGACAAGCAACAGACTTATTTGCTAGTGTAAAAGCATGTGATGAAGATGATTTGCGGAACGAGTTTCGTACTCTTTGTGATGGTGAAACTTATGGCCAAGACCCCACAGAAGCGGGGCATTAAAGAAAAAGTGTTGTTATGACGTCAGGCAATGAAAAAGACTTAGTCTCAATCGCTCAAGGTAGCGATGTTGCTGATGTTTGGGATAATTCTGAAAAAGAGATACTTTCTACGGAGCCACAACTGAAGGTTGATGTTGAAGGTTTTGAAGGGCCGCTTGACCTTCTTTTGGAGTTAAGCCGCCGTCAAAAAGTTGACCTGTCCAAAATTTCCATTCTAGCACTTGCTGAACAATACCTGGAATTTGTTGAGGAAGTTCGCAAACTTCGAATTGAACTTGCTGCTGATTATTTGGTTATGGCCGCATGGCTTGCATTTTTGAAGTCAAAATTACTTTTGCCAGTGGAAGATTCACCTGGTGACGAAATGTCGGGCGAAGAAATGGCCGCACATCTTGCATTTCGTCTTAAACGCCTTGAGGCAATGCGGGAGGCAGGTAAGTGCCTGGTAAACCGTAACAGATTAGGACGTGATTTCTTCGTACGAGGCATTCCGGAACCCATTCAAATCGACAAGAAGAAAGATTTTACCGCAACGCTTTATGATTTGCTTTCGGCTTATGCTACCCAGCGGCAAAGACAAAGTGTTTCTCATGTGACAATTACCAAAAGGGAAGTTTGGTCTTTATCTGATGCCCGGGAAATTTTGACACAAATGGTCAGTGAACTTGCAGATTGGACGCCGCTTGATGCGTTTTTGTTGCCGTATATTCCGACATCAGAATTACGAAATAGCGCAATTGCCAGTTCTTTTGCAGCAACGCTTGAGTTGGTCCGCGAAGGTAAACTCAAAATGAGACAGGAAGAAGCGTTCGCACCGCTATACCTAAAAAAGGGCGATAAGCCTCCACTAGAATCTGTACCCACACCAGAAGTAGGGAGCCTATAACCATGGCACAATCCAATGAAGCACAAATCCTGGCATTTGATTCAACGCGAGCTGGCGGACAAGAACATGCGGATATGCGCGAGCATCTTCGTATGGTAGAGGCGATTGTATTTGCTTCCAGTGAACCTGTTTCGGAAAAAGGTCTTATGCAGCGATTGCCGGAAGATGTTGCGCTTGAACCGTTGATGCGGGAGCTGCAACAAGCGTATTCTGGTCGCGGTGTTAATTTGGTCAAGGTTGGCGACAACTGGGCTTTTCGGACTGCAGATGATCTGGGTTTTCTTTTGCAAAAGAAAACAGTAGAGACGCGCAAATTGTCGCGTGCAGCTTTGGAAGTTTTGGCTATTATTGCTTATCACCAACCCGTAACGCGCGCTGAAGTTGAAGAAATTCGAGGTGTTGCCACGTCAAAGGGAACGCTTGATGTGTTGCTTGAAACAGAATGGGTTCGCATGCGTGGGCGTCGTAAGACACCAGGGCGCCCTGTTACTTACGGGACGACAAACGGGTTTTTGGACCAATTTGCATTGGAAGAACTAAAAGACTTGCCTGGATTGGAAGAGCTTAAGGGCGCCGGATTGCTGAGATCACAAATACCTGCAAGCTTTATTGTACCAGAACCGTATGATGGTGATGAGCTTACGGAGGATGAAGATCCACTGATGGCCGATGATTTGGAAGAGCTTGGGCTTTTGCCTCCAACCGGCGGCGATGAAGAAGAGCTATAGCATTTCGCGCAACTCATGGTTATATCGTTGCACAAAGCAACTGAGTATATTCTGTCATGAACGAAAACGTTCAAAAAAATGGACTAAAATTTGAAAGACGTTCGGTAGAGCGGGATGACCAATGGGGGAAACGAAACTCCACTGGCGTTGTTATTGCTTCCAGCATGTCTTTTGACAATATTGGACACACCATCCATGACAAGGTTATTTTAGAAGATATTTCACTTACGGTTGAACCTGGTGAAGTACTCTGTCTTTTAGGGCCATCCGGATCCGGTAAAACAACACTCCTAAGGATTGCTGCTGGTTTGATTGACGGTACAACTGGTGCTGTAAAAATTGATGGCCGGGTGGTTGCTGATGACAAAACCTTTGTTCCACCTGATAAACGCGGGGTAGGGTTGGTCTTTCAGGATTATGCTTTGTTTCCTCATCTCACCATTTTGCAAAATGTGGAGTTTGGTTTAACGGCCCTTAATCGGAGTGATGCAAAGACCCAGGCATTACGCATTTTGTCCAGGGTGGGTTTGGCAGATCGCGCTTCTCAGTATCCACATGTCTTATCTGGTGGTGAACAGCAACGGGTAGCGCTTGCAAGAGCGTTGGCACCGCGGCCGGGTATTCTCTTAATGGATGAACCGTTCTCGGGTCTGGATTCACGATTGCGCGATAGCATAAGAGAACAAACTATTGAATTGTTGCGGGAAACCCGCTCCACCGCAATTATTGTAACACACGATGCAGAAGAAGCATTACGTGTTGGCGATCATGTAGCACTGATAGATGACGGTAAGCTGGTGCAATATGGTGAAGCAAAAGACTTGTGTTATCGGCCCAAAAACTTGTTTGCTGCAGGTTTTTTCTCGGAAATCAATGTTATTCCGTCTTCTTCATCAAATGGTGTAGCCACCACAATTTTTGGCCAAAGTCCATGTGATGTTTCCATGCCAGAGACCTGTTGTGCCGCGATACGGCTTACTGATATCTCAATTGCACCATTTGCCGGTGACAATCAGGGGCAGGTGGGGCGAATTGCACAACGAAGGTTTATTGGAACTTCTGAGCTTCTTGACATAAATATTGAAAGTTTGGACGAGCCTATTTCTGTGCGCATCAAGGCTGGTGAATTGCCTGAAGATACAAATCTTGTTTCTGTCAGTGTTGCACCAGAATTGATGATGATTTTCCCTGCCTGATTAAATTTATCAAAATACTCAAAAATTTGATCACTTTATACTGGTAACCATAACAACGTTAGCCTATTTACTAAGGTAAGGATTGCTTGCGGATAGCTTGGTATACGGGTTATGGTGCGGCTAAATTAGATAATGGCCTAGGGTTTAGACCTTAAGCTGTTACAGACGGGAGCTGTAAAAAATGAATATTGGTGTTTGGCAAATTGTAATTATCGCTGTTGTGGTTGTTCTTCTATTCGGTCGCGGTAAGATTTCTGATCTTATGGGTGACGTTGCTAAAGGCATTACTTCATTCAAAAAAGGTTTGAATGAAAAAGATGACGATGACGATACAATTGAAGCAAAAGCTTCTGAGGTTGCAAACAAAGTTAAAGATGAGACAAAAACAAGCTGAATTACTGTTTTGGTGCATTTTTTGCCCGCAAAATACCGCGGGCTAGTCAATTTCTTCATGCGCGGAAAATAAATTTTGTTTAGCAATTTTGCTTGGTCAGAGATGTTAGTAATTGCTTGTGTAGCGATTATTGTGGTGGGTCCCAAAGAACTGCCAAGAATGTTGCGTGCCATCGGGAAATCTATTGGCAAGATCAAACGAATGGCTGGCGATTTTCAAAGACAAGTTGATGATGCCATTAAGGAAGCTGATCTTGATGATATCAAGGACATTGCATCCAACAAGACATTTGCACCGCTAGATGATGCGAAAAAGTCTATGGAAGAATTCACTAAAACTATGCAAGATCCGCTTGAAGCACATAAGGCTGTGGTCAATGATGAGTTGGATGCGCCTGTAAAAGTTGCCAAAACTGCAACTAAAGCAGCTGCGAAGAAGGCTAGCACGAAAAAAGCTACACCAAAAAATCCTGCAGCTAAAACTGACAGTAAATCGGTGCCTAAGAAACCTGCTGCCAAAAAGCCAGTGTCAAAGCGGGTTGCTGCTAAAAAGCCAGCTACTGCAAAGAGCGCCTCATGACAACCAATGAAGAACTAGAAGATACCAGCGCTCCATTGATGGAGCACTTGATTGAGCTCCGTCAGCGCTTGATGTATTCAATAATTGCGATCGCTATATTCTTTCTGATTTGCTTCTATTTCGCGACAGAACTCTTTAATTTGCTGGTTATTCCATATCAATGGGGTGCAGACACGAATGAAGTGAAATTCATATATACTGCGCTTCAAGAGAAGTTCTTTGTGGATATCAAAATTGCTTTTTTTGGCGCAATGTTCATTGCTTTCCCTGTGATTGCTACTCAAATTTACAAATTTGTTGCGCCAGGCCTATACAATAATGAAAAGGGTGCATTTTTGCCATTTCTTATTGCCACACCAATTCTCTTTCTGATTGGTGCCTGTCTTGTTTATTTCCTGATTATGCCTTTGGCGACACAGTTTTTTCTATCACTGGAGCAATCTGGTGGTGACGGTACTGCAGAAATACAAAACCTGCAGGCAGTTGGTAGCTATCTCAGTTTAATAATGACGTTGATTTTTGCTTTTGGACTGGTTTTCCAGCTTCCGGTGGCAATCACATTGCTTGCAAAAGCGGGGCTGGTTACCTCTGAGACACTTGCTGGTAAGCGCAAATATGCAATTTTGTTGGCTTTCGTTGCAGCAGCTGTTTTGACACCACCTGATCCTGTAAGTCAGTTAGGGTTAGCATTGCCCACCATACTTCTTTACGAAATATCGATTATTGCGGCCAGACGAATAGAAAAAAATAGCAAAGAGCGTGAAGATTCTGAAGAATCGGATAATACTGACGTAGTATCGTCGTAAATATATTGTTTTGAGTGTTTCTGTAAAGAAATTTACCTATAATTTTGGTGTAATAATGTTTGATATCAAGTGGATAAAAGAAAATCCTAATGTTTTTGATGAAGGTATGCGCATGCGTGGTAATGCCGCTACTACTGCTGATTTGTTAAAGCTGGATGATGCCCGCAAAGATCACATTGCGAAATTGCAAGAGGCCCAAACCAGAAGAAATTCTGCTTCCAAGGAAATTGGAGCAGCAATGGGTAAGGGCGACAAAGAATTGGCTGAAAAGCTAAAGTCTGAGGTTGCTGAAATAAAACAATTTATCCAATCTGGTGAGGAAGAAGAACGCAAAATTGCTTCTGAAGTCATGGATGTGATGTCTGCCATTCCCAATGTGCCGCTTGATGGGATACCTGAAGGTGAAGATGAGGCAGAAAACGCGCTTTATCGAACTCATGGTGAAAAGCCAGAATTGGGTTTTGATGCCAAGGAACATTTTGAGATAAGTGTTTCAGAAGATCAGATGGATTTTGAAGCTGCGGCAGGACTTTCTGGTAGCCGGTTTGTTGTGCTTAAACAGGGTATTGCTCGATTGGAGCGTGCATTGGGTCAGTTTATGCTGGACATGCACACGACAGAGCATGGTTATAGCGAGACCTCGCCGCCATTGCTTGTTAGAGATGAAGCTTTGTTTGGCACAGGTCAACTGCCCAAGTTTTCCGAGGATTTATTCAAAACTACGGATGGTCGTTGGCTAATTCCGACTGCCGAAGTTCCTTTGACGAATTTGGTTCGCGAACAGATTTTAGACGAGAAGCAACTGCCAGTGCGTCTAACCGCGCTGACGCCTTGTTTTCGTTCAGAAGCTGGTTCTGCCGGGCGGGATACTCGCGGTATGTTGCGTCAGCATCAATTCTCCAAGTGTGAGCTTGTATCTGTTGTTAAACCAGAAGAGTCAGAGGCTGAACTTGAGCGCATGCTGGATTGTGCAGAAAATGTGCTTAAGAAGCTTGGCCTTCATTTCCGTACCATGACACTCTGTACTGGTGATATGGGATTTTCTGCTCGCAAGACCTACGATATTGAAGTCTGGCTTCCAGGACAGGATGCATACCGCGAAATATCCAGTTGTTCTGTATGCGGTGATTTTCAGGCGCGTCGGATGTCTGCCCGTTATAGGCTTGACGATGGCAAAACAATTGCGCACGTTCATACGCTGAATGGGTCAGGTGTTGCTACGGGCAGGGCGCTGATAGCGGTTCTGGAAAATTATCAAAATGAAGATGGATCCGTTACTGTGCCCGATTGCCTGGTGCCGTATATGGGCGGGCTGACACAAATTGAGAAGGCATAATCCTTGAAAATTCTTCTGACGAATGATGACGGTATCAATGCTCCCGGATTAGTTTCCCTTGAGAAAATTGCACGGCAATTTACAGATGATGTGTGGATTGTTGCGCCTGAAACTGACCAGTCTGGTGTCGCTCATTCCCTTACATTAAGCCATCCAATGCGGGTTCGAAAAGTTTCTGAACAGCATTATGCGGTCAATGGAACTCCCACTGATTGTGTTATTATGGGTGTTCGTGAATTAATGGATAATCCTCCAGATCTTGTTCTATCTGGCGTCAATTCGGGTCAAAATATCGCGGATGATGTGACCTATTCTGGAACGGTTGCTGGCGCGATTGAAGGTACTTCTCTTGGTATAAAGTCCATTGCATTGTCTCAAGCCTATGATTTTGCAGAAGGCGTACGCCATGTGAAATGGGAGACGGTTGAAGCGCATGCGGCTGGCGTTATTTCCATTTTGATCGATCAGGAGTTTCCACCAAAAACGATGGTGAACTTGAATTTTCCTAATTGTATGCCTGATGAAGTTGAGGGCGTAAGCGTTACCAATCAGGGTACTTTTACACATGGCTTGTTTATGGAGAAACGCCATGATGGTCGGGGTTTTCCGTACTATTGGTTGAAGTTCGGTAGGGATGTTCCAGAGCAACGGGATGGTACAGATATCATGTGCCTGCGTGAAAACCGTATTTCAGTCACACCATTGAAACTTGATTTAACCGATGATGCGTTTATGAAGACGTTAAACGAAAAGTTCTGATTCTGGTTCTTATTGGGGTAGTTCATGGATAGCGACAATCGTGAAGCACTTGCAGAGTTTCTTCTGCGCCTGCGTTCTAACGGCATCACTGATCATCGGCTATTGACAGCGTTCGAGGATGTGCCTCGCCGCAATTTTGTTCCTGTAATCCATGTTACCGAAGCATATGCACGTGGGCAGATGCCTATTGAGTGTGGACAATCTATGACTGCGGTCAGTATGGTTGCAAAGATTCTTGCTGCCCTGAAGGTTGATGCTAGCCACCGTGTTCTGGAACTTGGCACTGGTACAGGCTATCAGGCGGCTCTTTTGGGTCGGTTGGCCACAAAAGTTGTTTCCGTTGAACGTTTTCGAACCCTTCAAGACAAGGCGCGTGATCGTTTAACTCAACTTCGAATTGACAATGTTTATGTCAAATTAATTGATGGCTCGGTTGCAACCGCTGAACTCGGGTTAAGCGATCGGATAGTTTCCAATTTTTCTTTTCCGGAAGTGCCCAAACCATTTATTGAAAATTTGGCTTCCAATGGCGTGATGATTGTTCCGATTGGTTTGCCGGGCGAAGTTCAAATGATGAAAAGACTGACCAAGGTTGGTTCAAGATTTCAATCAGAGGACTTATTTCCGGTCAGAACCCAGCCATTCATCTCCGGAATATCCAAGGCGATATAAGCCGGTTTTCCCAATGTTTTTACAATTTTTACGTTCATCTTAACCGATCAGTAACATTAACAAGCTTTAATCACTTCAGTAATGAGTAAGTGTTCAGAGTAGTTTATTATGCGTTTTTGTGTATTGAATAACCGTATAGCGGCATTGTCTAGAGTGTCGTCGATTGCGCTCCTGGGGGGGCTGATTGCTGGATGTAGTTCTGGATTTCAACGATTTGATACGACTTTATACGAAACTGCTGTTCCTCAACAAACTGCACAGGTTGAAAACCCTTACCAGGGCGGCGTTGATAATCTTACTACTGCCAGCACTCCCAAACGCTTTGCTCCTTTAGCAGATGTCGCACCGCGGCAGGTGCCGCAAGGTGTTTATCATAATCCTGAGCCAGTATATGTTGCACCTCAGTCTTCTGCTGTTTATGCACCAAAGCCGTATGAACCTTATACGCTGCCGCAGCCACAAAATTACACGCCAGCGGCTGCCGGACAAACCTATTCCCAATCAGCTTTACCAAAGGCTGAGGTAACTACGCCGGTTGCAGCATATGCTCCTCCAAAGCCGGAGATTGCTCCACAACCTGTTTATATTCCGCAGCCAAAGACTGATCCTGTGAATACAGCGGCAGTACAAGCTGTTGCACCAAAAACAACACATGACGGCTGGAGTTCAGCTGGTGGAACGACAATAGCTGTAAGTCAGGGTGAGACTTTATATAATATTTCCAAGCGTTATGGCGTTCCGGTTTCTGCTATTCGCAGCGTGAACGGCATGAGTCCTTCTGCAAATCTTAGGGCCGGGCAAAATATTACTATTCCAAATTATGTATTTACCAAGACATCGGGTGTTTCAGCACCAGACAATGATCCAACTACACGTGCGGCTCGTGCGAGCACTGGATATATCGGTGAAGCAAGACCTTCAGATGCCGTTGTACCAACAAGACGTCCAGTTCACGTAGCAGCGATTTCAGCAACCGGTTCTGTTGATGAGAGTAAAAAGCAACGCTATGTACCAAAGACACATGTTTCACCACCGGAAAAAGATACTACACCAGATTATTCTGTAGTAACGGGTTCCGTGCAGCCTAATTCTACTGGTGTTTACAAGGTTCAATCAGGTGATAGTCTTTCCCGTATTGCAAGCAGAAATGGTACGACAGTATCTGCACTTCAGGCTGCAAACGGAATGAACGGTACAAATTTGCGTATTGGCCAAACACTTAAATTGCCAACAGGTGTTGACCCAGTGACAACTGCATCAGTTCCGAAGGAAACATTGCCAGCAAATGTTGATCCTATTGTAACAGGTTCGTTGAAACCGACTTCGATCGATCATGATACCCCAGCACCAGCTAGAACCGGCATTTCTGATTTCCGCTGGCCAGTAAAGGGCAGGGTTGTTTCCAACTTCGGTGAAAGTGGTTCAAATGGTTCGAATGAAGGTATTGATATCTCTGTTCCTGAAGGCACTGCAGTTCATGCAGCAGAAAACGGTGTTGTGATTTATGTAGGTGATGAAATCTCATCTTATGGAAAATTGATACTTGTTCGACACACCGATGATTGGGTATCTGCTTATGCCCATAACCGTGATTACGAAGTCAAAAAAGGTGACAATGTTCGTCGTGGACAAATTATTTCCCGCTCTGGCAGAACCGGCAATGCTGGCCGTCCAAAGCTTCATTTTGAACTTCGAAAAAACTCTACGCCAGTTAATCCAAAGAAACATTTGGCAGGCTAAGAATAAGAAATTCCAGCCCCGTATTTCCCATCGGGCTTACAAAGACACTGCTTAAGAAAATCTTAGGCAGTGTTTTTGTTTTGTCGGCCTGCCAAATCCTGTACGAATTGCCATGCAACGCGGCCTGAACGACTGCCTCTTGTTGTTGACCATTCAAGAGCTTGAGCACGTAGTTCTTCATCGGACAATTTTAAACCGAGAGCTCCTACGTAACCGGAAACCATTTCGAGATATTCATCTTGCGTGCATTTGTGGAAACCAAGCCACAAACCAAAGCGATCTGACAGGGATACTTTCTCTTCAACCGCTTCAGAAGGATTTATAGCCGTTGAACGTTCATTCTCCATCATATCCCGCGGTAATAGATGCCGGCGATTTGAAGTTGCATAGAAAATTACGTTATCGGGTCTTCCCTCGACACTGCCATCAAGAGCGGCTTTTAGTGATTTATATGATGTGTCATCATTGTCGAAAGATAGATCGTCACAAAACAAGATTGCCTTACAATCTACATCGCGTAAAATTGCAAGCAGAGATGGCAGGCTATCGATATCTTCTCGATGAATTTCTATGAGTTTGAGGTTGCTTTTCGGAATGCTCTTTAAAACATGGGCGTGTGCTGCCTTTACCAAAGATGATTTCCCCATACCGCGAGCACCCCACAACAGTGCATTGTTTGCTGCAAATGAATTGGCAAAGCGCTCTGTATTATCGATTAGAATATCACGAACGTTATCAATACCTTTGAGCAAGTCCAGTTGTACTCGATTGACCTTAGGCACCGGTTGGAGCCAATTGCTATCAGCCTGCCATACAAATGCATTTGCAGCATCTAAGTTATTGCTCCTAGAGCCTGCATTGAAATGCTGTTCGAGAACTTGGGTTAAACGATCCAATTTTTGATTTAAGAGCTGTATTGCTTCGTCTGACAAGGTAGAGGTCCTTTGTAATTGTTCTCATCGCTTTAGCATTGAAAAATCAAGATATAAAGTCTGGTAGAAAGCTTACTGTATTGTATTTGCATTTGGCGGTGCGGTAGGTATAGTCCGCGAAAGTTCGGGGACATTCAATTAGATTCTCGAAAAGTGATGTAACTGCACATAAATGCAGTTAACATTGGTTGTAAAAGTTTTAGTCTTCGAGGAAGTTTAATTTATTTAGGAGTACGGTGTTCATGTTTGTGACCCCTGCATTTGCCCAAGCCGCTGATGGTGCTGGAGCTGGTGGATTTTTGGTACAGATTGTTCCATTTATTCTGATTTTCGTAATTTTCTATTTTTTGCTTATTCGTCCTCAGCGTCAACAAGCAAAAAAGCGTGAAGAAATTTTAGCGGCAATTCGTCGTAACGACGTAATTGTTACTGGCGGCGGTCTTGTCGGCAAGGTAACCAAAGTTATCGACGACAACGAAGTTGAAGTTGAAATCGCTAAAGATACTAAAGTACGTATCGTTCGTGCCTTGATCGCGGAAGTCCGTGTTAAAAGCGAAGCACCAGCAAAATAATTTCGAGCCAATATCGGGTTTATAGAATAGAAGGCAAGTTTCATGCTCTATTTTTCCAAGTGGAAAATTACCGCAATTCTAATGACAATTCTGGCTGGGCTATTATTTGCCTCTCCTAATTTCTTTAGTGATAAAACACTAACTTCTTTTCCCTCTTGGTATCCGCATGAAAAAATGACGCTTGGCCTTGACCTTCAAGGCGGGGCACACCTGCTTATGCAGGTAAATGAAAAAGAGCTGATTAAAGAGCGTCAAGACAGCTTACGGGATGACGTTCGTGGAAAGCTTCGAGAAACAAGTATCCGCGGCCGGGCAACCATTAGCGGCGATAGATCAGTTTTATTGCGTTTGAACGATGAAACTCAAACCGAACAATTTCGCCAGTCGATGCGTGAACTTCTACAGCCTGTTCAAGGCGGGGTTTTGGATGGCATTGGAATTGTCGAGGTTCAAGAGTCCAATCATTCTGCGGGAGAACTTGTTTATACCCTGACTGATCAGGGTGTTGAGGGACGAATTAAAAACTCGGTTACCCAGTCAATTGATGTTATTCTTCGCCGTATCAATGAATTTGGTACGTCAGAACCCATCGTACAACGTGAGGGTATCAATCGTATTCTTGTTCAATACCCAGGCCTTGATGCAAGTGAAATTCCGCGCCTAAAGGATCTGATTAACGCAGAGGCGAAACTCAGCTTTCACTCCGTGAATACCCAAATTGATGCCAATGACCTGCTTAACTCTGGTAGAAATCCTCCGAGTGCTTTTCAGGTTCTGTTCGAAGGCGTCGAGCCGGCAATTCCTTATCTAGTCAGCAAGCGTGCGGTTTTGCGTGGTGAAGATCTTGCTGATGCTCAACTGGGATTTGATCCGCGTAACAACGAACCATTGGTTGTATTTAGATTTAACGGTGCTGGTGCCCGAATATTTGGTGAGTTTACCAGTGCTAACGTAGGGCGACCATTCGCTGTTGTTTTGGACCAAACCATTTTGTCAGCTCCGGTAATTAACGAGCCTATTCTTGGTGGGTCCGGTCAAATTTCTGGTAACTTTACCGCGCAATCTGCCAATGATCTTGCGGTTCTCTTAAGTGCTGGTGCACTTCCTGCCAGCTTTAACTTTGTTGAAGAGCGCACGGTTGGGCCGGGACTTGGAGCTGATTCAATCGATGCCGGCTTCAATGCCTCGATTATCGGCGCTGTTCTTGTTCTAATATTCATGGTGGTTGCATACGGGTTCCTTGGGATCATTGCGAACCTTGCATTAATTGCAAACATTGGATTGCTGGTTGCATTACTATCGGTGCTTGGTGCAACGCTAACATTACCAGGTATTGCAGGTATCGTGCTGACCATGGGTATGGCGGTTGATGCTAACGTTCTGATTTATGAGCGTATTCGTGAGGAGCGCCGAAATGGACGCAATTTAATTCAGTCATTCGATTCTGGTTTTAGATCGGCATTTACAACCATTTTGGATGCCAACGTTACAACTCTTATCGCAGCAATAATCCTGTTTTATCTCGGATCCGGGCCAGTTAGAGGCTTTGCGGTAACGCTTGCGATTGGTATCGTAACAACGGTGTTTACTGCTTATACATTTACGAGACTTCTTGTTGCGCTTTGGGTTCGTTACAAACGTCCAACAGAATTGCCTAAACGTCTGTTTGGCATCATTCCAGAAAACACCAGCATCAAGTTTATGAAAAATCGCAAGTTCAGCTTCCCGTTCAGTATTGCTGGCGTTGTGGTTTCAATTTTCTTATTCTTTGCCGTTAGCCTCAATTACGGCATTGACTTTAAGGGCGGTACTTTATTCGAAGTCCGAAATAAGGTTGAAACAACAATTGAAGCACCAATTTCTGACATTCGTGAAAAACTGGTTGAACTAAACTTTGGTGAAGTGCAGGTTCAGGAGTTTGGTGAGAGTGAAGACATTCTTATTCGCGTGGAAAGCCAGGATGCTGGTGATAACGCCGAACAAAGTACTGAAGCACTTGTTCGTCTTGTATTGGAAGATGATTATGACTTCCGCCGTATTGAAGTAGTCGGTCCTACTGTTTCAAATGAATTGCGAATAGCGGGTATCACATCAATCATCGCAGCACTTCTTGCCATTATGGCTTATATCTGGATACGCTTTGAATGGCAGTTCGCTGTTGGCGCGGTTATTGCCACATTGCATGATGTGCTCTTCACTATCGGTGTTTTCTCAATACTCCAGCTTGAATTTACGCTGGCTACGATTGCTGCACTTTTAACAATTGTGGGGTATTCTCTTAATGATACCGTTGTTGTATATGACCGTATTCGGGAGAATTTGAGGAAGTACAAGAAGAAGCCTGTAGCTGATTTGATTGATTTATCGATCAATCAAATGCTGTCTCGTACAATTCTTACATCTGTTACGACTTTGCTGGCATTGTTCTCGCTGTATTTTCTTGGTGGTGCTGTGCTTGAATCGTTTACCTTCGCGATGATCTTCGGTGTTTTCATTGGTACCTATTCATCAATCTTTGTAGCAGCTCCGTTGTTGATACTGTTCAAACTTCGTCCGGGTCAGGTTGCTGGTGGAAGTGATGAAAAGGAAAAGATTGCCGCTGAAAAGAAAGCTACCGAAAATACAATGCCTGTTGATTTTGGGTAAGCGAAAAATCGATGCGTGGTCAAAAAGGCATTGAAATTCGTGAAGCCCATTTTCCGGGGCGTGCGCCGATAGATGCCTATGGCAATGGCGGGTTTAGATTTGCAGACATGTCGCACAAGGGCAGTTTGCTCTGTCTTCCTTCCGGTATTTATGGCTGGGATGTCGTTACGCCCAATGATCTAACAACCTCAAGTTTTGAAAAACTCTTTGCCGAGGCTGATGACATCGAAATTCTGCTGGTTGGGTCAGGTCTTGATCTCATGCCATTAAACTCAAATCTACGCGCTAAACTGCGAAAGCTGAATATATCTGCTGACCCAATGGCGACGGGGGCGGCGGTGCGGACCTATAATGTTTTAGTTGCTGAGGGCAGGGCTGTGGCAGCGGCCTTTCTGGCTGTGTGATGTCTGCACATCAATCCCATATTCAAGAATTCTTAAAATCAGTTGATCCTGAACGTTATTTGAGTTGTATTTATTTACCTGAATCTATTCGCCATACAGCAATGACGCTTTATGCGTTTGATGCAGAAATTTCCCGCATTCCTGATTTGGTATCAGAGCCTATGCCCGGCGAAATTCGTATCCAGTGGTGGCGTGATCTTTTGAAATCAGGTGGTAATGTTGGCAGTGGGCCCTTGGCTGAAGCGCTGATGGAAGTTGTTGCGGAGCAAAATCTGCCTGGTGAATTCCTGGATAATTACCTGCAAGCCCGCATTTTTGATTTTTATCAGGACCCAATGCCTGATGTTGGTACTTATGAGGGATATCTTGGGGAGACTGTTTCTTCGCTTCTAAATTTGATTTTACTAAGTTGTGGAAGCGAACAAAATGCTGAGCATGCAGATGCTTGCGGCCATGCTGGTGTAGCAATCGGTATTTCCAGGCATTTATCATCAGGCGCTTACTTAAGAGCGCGGGGACAAGTTTATTTTCCTCTTTCGATCTTGAAGAACCATGGATTTGATCTAAATTCATGGCTTGCTCCAGAGCTTGTCGATGACAATGAAGCAGTGGTTCGAGAGATGGTAAATTTGGCACAAGAGCATCTGCATAAGGCAAAAACTGCAATTTCTCTGCTGCCAAAAGATAACCGTGTGGTTTTTTTACCGGTTTTGTTTGCGGACAAGATTCTTGGCAAAATATCAGGAAATCCAGCTGAATGTCTTGGCAAACCCGTTGTTTTATCGCCTTTATACCGCCAATGGTTGGCGTTTCGTGGTGTGGGTAAGTTGTAGTCTAAACCTGAATCTGGCTCTCCGTAATTGCGATTCTGGTATCATGCACAATCCCATCAAAGTGATGTAGCCTGAACTCAAATGACCATTATTAATATCACGCGTCTTATTGGGAGATAGTCGTTATGAATGAAGCAGTAAATCCAAATGATATCAGTCACGTTGTTGCAGCAGACAAAAAACACATCTGGCACCACCTGACCAATCACTCGAAGTTCACGGATGAAGTTGATCCGCTTATTATTGTTGAAGGCAAGGGCATGCGTGTCTGGAACCAGGCTGGCCGCGAGCATCTTGATGCGGTTTCTGGCGGTGTATGGACAGTGAATGTTGGCTATGGTCGTGAAAGCATTGCAAATGCGGTTCGCGATCAATTGGTTAAAATGAACTATTTTGCCGGCTCCATGGGTTCTATCCCGGGTGCTCTTTTTGCTGAGCGCCTGATTGAAAAAATGCCTAGCATGACCCGTGTTTATTATTCGAACTCTGGATCTGAAGCGAATGAGAAGTGCTTCAAGATGGTTCGCCAAATTGCCCATAACAAATATGGTGGCAAGAAAAACAAGATCCTTTACCGCCAACGTGATTACCACGGTACAACCATTGCTACTCTTTCTGCAGGTGGCCAAGATGAGCGCAAGGCTGAATATGGCCCGTTTACTCCTGGTTTTGTAGAGGTTCCACATTGTCTTGAGTATCGTTCGCAATGGGGCGAGGGTGATGACTATGGCATCCGCGCTGCCAATGCGATTGAGGAAGTAATTCTTCGAGAAGGTCCTGAAACAGTTGGGGCGCTTTGCCTTGAGCCAATTACAGCTGGTGGCGGTGTTATCGTTCCACCAGAAGGATATTGGGAACGCGTTCAGGAAATTTGTAAGAAGTATGACATTCTCCTTCATATTGATGAAGTTGTGTGTGGCATGGGTCGTACGGGCACATGGTTTGGTTATCAGCATTACGGCATTGAGCCAGACATGGTGACAATGGCCAAAGGTGTTGCATCTGGCTATGCAGCGATCTCCTGTACGGTGACAACTGAAGAAGTCTTCAACATGCTGAGACCCGAAATGTCTGATGTCATGGGTTACTTCCGTGATATTTCCACCTTTGGTGGCTGTACTGCAGGTCCTGCTGCTGCTCTAGAAAACATGCGTATTCTTGAAGATGAAAATCTGCTTGAGAACACAGTTTTGATGGGTGAATACTTCCTCGAAAAACTTGAGGGTCTTGCAGGCAAGCATGACATCATTGGTGAAGTTCGCGGCAAGGGCTTGTTTGTTGGCGCAGAGCTTGTGAATGATCGCACATCAAAAGAGCCAGCTTCTGAGGCGCTTACGCAGGCTATTGTTGCTGATTGCTTTAAGGAAAACGCTGTAGTTATCGGTGCAACAAACCGTTCTCTTAAAGGCTTTAACAACACGCTTTGTTTCTCACCAGCATTGATTTGTACCAAGGCAGACATTGATGAGATCATCAACGCGGTTGATGGTGCCATTACACGCCAAACTGCATAAGGAATACCCTTTCAGTTGAGATTTAAACGGGTCACTTCGATGGCCCGTTTTTTTTGTGAGGGAAAATCGCATAATCTATTCTCCATAATCTCTTTGCATCCAAGGATAACCTCAATGGATATCACCGGGTCTTGCCAGGCGCTGGCTCTATTGCATGACAACCGGGATGACGAACGTGGGTGGACACTCACTCGCCCATCCCTGAACGGTGTTACTTTGTTTCTTTTTCGATAAGGCATCCACCTTATCGCCCGTTCACGGGCTGGCGTTTTGGCTAGTCGCCAAAGCCTTGCCCTGCCACGGAGGGGAATTTAATACCCGCGAAGCAAACCCTTTTGGTTTGTTCGCCTAAAACATGCGGAGCTTTCGATTGAAAACCTTCCGTAGTCTTGAATATTGGCTTTCATTCGAAAGCTCCACGCAGAGATTTTTAGTACCCGCTCCCAAGGTAAACCATGGGGCAAGGCCTTCGAAGTGAGGTTGCGTCCGACACGCAACCATGACCGTTTTCATTTCATCCCGCCATGGCTTGAGACCACCCGGGAACAACAACGCACCGCTCTGCAGCCACCTGCTCACAGAATGCTTCGGTCGCGATTCCGTCGTTTTTGCGAACAAGTGATGTGAGAATTATGCGGGAAATGTTTTGGGCGGGGATAAGTTTTTTCTGGAAAAATTTATTTTGGGCGCATTGGCAGCTTTGTGCCAGAAGCGGACATGCTAAAAATATAGCTGAAAGACTGCTTAAATCCCATGACAGACATTGGGATTGTGGAACCCAACGTCGGCTTCAAGGCAAAACCAAAGACATATAAATATTTTACTCTGCCCGAAATCAACCCCATAAGTTGCGTCGCGGCTTGCCTCTCAAAGCTCTTTCATAAGCAGCAGGACATCACCAGTGTAGTAAGGCTGGCACGGATGATCTTGTACCGCAGCAGATTTGGCAAACTTATAACCAAGGCGCTTGTATAATCGTACGGCACCGAGGTTTTGGCCATAAACTTGAATACTCGTTTTTGACAATCCAACATTACGTGCATCAATCTCTGCTTGTTCCATCAGTTTGGTGCCTATTCCCTTCCCACGCGTTTTAGCGAATACAGCGAGTGCGTTGATGTACCATGTCCCTACCCGAGTGTTTTTCAAGCTCAACAAACGGTGCTATGGGCGCAGGAAGATCATTGAGGTCATCGTTCGGCGCCTCAAGGATTGGATATCCTAACAACATACCTCCTACCCTACCCTTTAACTCTGCTACGTGAGCATTGGTGAACGAGAAACCACCGGATGTTCTCCGTGCACGTTCTGTACCAATATTCAAAGGTGCCTGCTCATCACCTGCAGACTTGGACCACAACTAATTGGGAACCCCTTCGCCTGCAATATCTATGAGTTTCGCGAGATTTTTTGCGTCATCAGCCAGCGCTGGACGAATGTTTGAGATGATGTTTTCGTTCATTTTGTATGTTCTGTTCAGTCTTGAAATGAAATTATTGTGTGATTGTGCTAGAGCCAGTTCATCACGGATGGGATGTTCGAAGAATTCAGGCTGCAGGGCGAGCATGGCTTTGCTCCGCGATGCATTTGACATGACGATGATCTGTGCCACAACAGCCACCAATTGCACGAATATTTGGAAGTAAAATGAGAAGCTCAGCATGAAGTTCGCCAAGTTCTACTGGATTACCATCATCTAATTATTCAGCTTCATCCAACTCAGCATGACTCATTCGTGATGCATTCGAGCGAATGCTTCCAATGCGCAACAACCAATCTGCATTGGTGTCCAGAATATGTTTGAAGTGGTCTGGATGAGCACAGTTGATCATATAGTATATGGGGCCATTGTTGGTGGCTTCATCTACTTCTGCAATGGCTTCTCCGAGCGGTTGGCCGGATGGCAAACATCCGTCCGTTTCGAGTGTGAATGCGACAACTACAGCAACATCAACTTCTTGTGCGACCTGAACAATACCTGTTGCTTCACTTGCGTGAGTAAGTGTCATGGCGCTGATCATATCTACGTCTGCACGACCTAGTGCTTGAATTTGTGGCGAGTGGATTAGAAATGCATCTTGTGCGCTAATAAGTTTGTCCGGTGCATATGCATCTCCGGCTGGACCAACGAGGCCATTGATCAAGATAGGATGATCTGGTTTGTCATGCTGATCACGCAGTTTGGAAACAAATTTCACTGCACGCGTGTTCGTCTCCATAACCTCTGAAATTGTCTGATCAAGCAGGCCAGCCCATGCCATACCTGCACGCCACGTAGGAGCATCTAAAACAAATCCACGATTTGATTGACGCGCAATGTCAATAAATTGCTCAAAATATTCTGTCAGGTCGCGACGACCCTGTTCGCTGTCCAATAGGGCGGCAGCGGAGAAACATGGTAGATCATATCCCTTGTCAAATATCATATAGGTTTCCAGCCCCCCATCGGCTACCGTATGCACACATCTTTGCTGAAGGCGACCGGATGGGTCTTTCCATGTG
>JAAHTH010001079.1_pt1 | contig 24738 bp, 17 predicted proteins | sample 6116091 | NCBI WGS metagenome assembly JAAHTH01 (sample SAMN13939990, study PRJNA603662) | sponge metagenome | isolation source: marine sponge | host: Mycale hentscheli | place: New Zealand | collected 2006
CAAAGGGCCAGGGGGTTCGTCGGGGAAGGTAACCACGACCAAAACCCCCCGTTGCGTCAAATCTTTCACTACCTGAGCCCGCCACAACAAAATATCAGCGGCAGCAGCAGCGCGGTACATCTTGAAATCGTCTCCGTCGGGATTATCAGCTGCATCAAACATTTCCCGATCCCGCAGCAGAATCCCAAGCGGCAAGTGCTGTCCATTAATATTTCCCATGTAGTCGACAACGGCCGCAGCATTGACTTCGTCAATGACATTGGTCGCCAAGACGACAAGCGAACGCCTCTTGCAATGCGTAGAAAGATACAAAAACGCCTGATCGTAACGTGACTCAACCAAGCGAGGAAACTGATCAAATCCTGCTTGAATGAGTCGGTTCATTTGACTTTTTCCGCCGCGCGGTGGGATGTACGAATGGATCGTATCGGAAAAACAGAGCATGCCCACTGAATCTCCCTGAGAAAGCGCAACATACGCCATCATCAAAATTGAATTCAATGCATGATCCAGCAGCGTGTAACCATCACTTTCATTAGTCATCATCCTTCCGCAATCGAGCAGGAAGATTACCCTTTGACTCTGGTCATTTTGGAATTGCCTGACGGTCAACTTGCGGCGACGAGCTGTACTTCTCCAATCCATGTGTCGATAGTTGTCGTCTCGTGAATAATCACGCAATCTTTCGAACTCACTATCCTGCCCAACTCTTCGGGTTTTCCGTACGCCAATCAGGCTGAGGCGATTGGTTCTAGCCAGCAGCGCGTAATCGGATAGCTGCTTCATATCCGGGTACACGTTCAACCGGTTTTGCAAAGGAAGGCACAATTGTCGATTCCACAATTTCAGTGGACTGTAAAATTGCAGATAAACCGACTCCAACTCAAACGCACCTCGTTTCCCGGGCGTCAGTTTTCGGGCTAAGGTCAATCGCCCCATCGGCGGAAGTCGTAACTGGTGCTCAGTTGGTGAACATTCAAAGAATTCGGGAACATCATCGCGAACACGACCATTCAATGTCATCGAACTTCGATTCTCTATCGTTAGCTCACTGTCCAAAGGGACACCCAATGAACAAGTTCTTGCTATCGATCTCGTGACACTAATGCCACGATTGGCATACAAGTAAACCAGCAACAAATCCACTGTTGCGATACCTACCAAACTCAGATCCAGCACGGCAGCAATGACCAGAAAACTTGACTGAAAAATTGTAGCGACACTTGCAGCCATCGATACAAGCAGCACCAAAACCCACCAGATCGTGGGATAAATCTTCAGCCTCCGAGAGACAAGGATGAGCGGCAAACACAGTACAAGCAGAGTCAGCCAAGGTAACTGGCTGTACTGGCTCACTTGCTCCTGCGTTACGCCTTGCATTGCACCATTCATGTCATCTCGTCTCTGAAAGCACTCCTTCCAACCTCTTCTGCCCACGGGTTAGCCCCGCAGGTTCTCCTAAACTCTCACACTGATCTTAACCTGACGGCACAACAGGGCACAGCCTCATCACAGCAGCCTGACCCCAACACGTCTCAAAACTGTCGGCCCAATAGACCTCGATCAGTAGCTACTTGGGACCATGGTCGCTTCAAACTACAGTGCAAGCGTCACGGTTTTACTTTCGGTGTAAGCCTTCAAGCCTTCTTCGCCTAACTCGCGACCGTAGCCGCTCATTTTGAACCCACCAAACGGGGCAGCGGCATCAAACACGTCATAACAGTTGACCCACACGGTTCCAGCTCGAACGCGAGCCGCAAAATCGTGTGCAATTGAAACGTCTCTTGTCCAGACCGCTGCTGCCAAACCATAAAACGTGTTGTTGGCACGACGAATCATGTCTTCCTTGTCCTCAAAAGTGAGAACGCTGAGTACAGGACCAAAGATTTCATCGGTTGCAATGGACATGTCATCACGAACATCATCAAAGATAGTCGGGGCAACGAAGTATCCCTTGTCCCCAACACGCTCTCCACCGGTCACGCAGGCAGCTCCTTCAGACTTTCCTTTTTCGATGTATGACATAATTTTATCAAACTGTGCCTTATCCACCTGCGGGCCTTGCTCGGTATCAGCGGCAAACGGATCACCAACCTTTCGACTCTCTGTAAGCTTCTGCAGTTTTTCCAGAAAAGCATCGTGCTGACTTTTTTCGACGAAGACCCGACTACCCGCACAGCAACACTGCCCCTGATTTAAAAACAAGCCGATATATGCGCCCATTGCAGCCGCATCAAGATCAGCATCTGCAAAAATTACGTTTGGACTCTTACCGCCCAATTCAAACGTCAATCGCTTCAGAGTGTCAGCTGAATCACGTGTAATGACCTGCGCAGTCCGATGTTCACCGGTGAAAGCAATCTTATCGATCAGAGGATGCTTCACCACTGCAGCCCCCGCAGTAGGTCCAAATCCTGGCACAACATTGATCACACCATCGGGAATGCCAACTTCCTTGGCTAACTGCGCCATTCGCAAACAGGTCAGTGGTGTCTGCTCAGCAGGCTTCATCACAATCGTGCAACCCGCAGCAAGGGCGGGCCCCCACTTCCATGCAACCATCAAGATGGGGAAGTTCCAAGGAATGATTTGACCTGCAACACCAATCGGTTCCCGACGGGTATAGCAAAGGTGTTTTCCGCGAATGGGAATAGTACTTCCATGAATTTTGTCAGCATACCCGGCATAGTAGCGCAGACAATCAATCGCCAACGGCAAATCAACATTCCGGCTGTCATTGAATGGCTTGCCATTATCCAAAGTTTCCAAACGAGCAAGGGAATCAATTTCCTGCTCCATCCGGTCTGCGAGTAGATACATAAGTCGCCCGCGATCCCTCGCATCCATGGTTCGCCATGGTCCATTATCAAATGCCTCACGCGCAGCTTTTGCAGCAGCATCGACATCTGCGGCATCACCTTCGGCGACCTGAATGATCTCTTCCTCAGTCGCGGGATTTACAGTGGCAAATGTCTTCCCACTTACAGCAGGAACCCATTTTCCATTGATGAAACAATTCGTTTCACTGATTTTGACGCCTTGGTCGACAGGGGCGGTCGTAGACATGATGATCTGGAATCCGAGCGAGTAATGATTTATGACGCCTAAATTGTAGCGAACACTTCGATATTGTGTTGGTGCGGACAACTTGTCGTCTGCTGTTGAACTCGTCAAAATCCAGCTGTTTGGGTCGCATGATTGCGACACAAATAGTCAAAAACGATCTTCGAGCTGTCTGCGGTACCGTAAGCCTTGGAGTAATTGCACTCATCCCACAGCTTCGGTAGCTGCCTCGATCACCCGCGTTTACCTACTCTGTCACGAAAATCAATTGTGGAACATTCATTCCTTGCCTATCTCCGCGGCCGCTGTCGCAAGCTTGCTCAGGTCACCATCGGAATTGGGGATGACGCAGCGGTCCTAGAACCAGCCACTGGCCAACAGATAGTGTGCGTCGATCAAATTATCGATGGTGTGGACTTCCTGTCAGACAAGCACTCATTGGCAGATATTGGCTACAAGTCTGTCGCGATCAACTTGAGTGACATCGCAGCCATGGGAGGTAAACCGACGAGCATGCTCGTGACACTTTCCCTGCCCAACCAGAACTCAACCCGCATAGCAGGTGAGGTTTACGAAGGAATACTTGAGGCAGCGACTGAATTTAATCTGGCGATTGCAGGTGGAGACATTTCAACTTACGACGGTCCCCTAGCTGTATCAGTAACGTTGCTGGGATCTGTAGACAGAGACAAGTCTTTTTTAAGAAGCGGCGCCAAAGAGGGTGATGCAATCATGGTGTCCGGTGCTTTAGGTGGCAGCATTCGTGGGCGTCATTTACGCCCGGTCCCACGACTTAGCTTAGCCCAACGACTACGCCAATCAGTCGTGGTTACAGCAGCAATTGACATTAGTGATGGACTTTCCTTGGACCTTGACCGTCTTTGTGCGGCCAGTGGCGTGGGAGCAGAACTTGAAACCGAAAAAATCCCCGTGCACAACGATGCCGAACTGCTCTCAGAATCTTCGGGACGGACCCCTTTTCAACATGCATGGTCTGACGGCGAAGACTTTGAACTGCTTGTTACGATGAGTCAAAAAGATGCTGACAGCTTGGTGGGTCAAGAACTGGATGCACCGCTTACACAAATTGGCAACATCGTCGGACGTACTGGGCTTTGGCAAAGGCAGCAAGGAAAACTAAAACGACTTTCGCCACAAGGCTACGTTCACGAATCTTCATAAGGACTTTTACGATCATGCCTGACTCAAGAAATCATGAAACTGAAATCATTGAACTTACCCGTCAACTGGTCGAATCGATCGTACATTCTGACTGGGAAACCTACACGCAGCTTTGCGCGGAAGACCTGACTGCCTACGAGCCCGAAGCAAACGGTCATCTGGTCAAAGGGATGGCATTCCACAAGCATTACTTCGACATGCAAAATGCATCTCCCTACGCAAATGCAACGACTACCCTCAGCAGTCCTTCAGTAAGAATGATGGGAGAAAAAGCAGCTGTGATTGCCTATGTCCGCCTGACTCAACGAGTGGGTAGTGACAATAAGAGTACGACCAGTTCCACTCAAGAGACACGGGTTTGGCAACAAATCGACGACGTCTGGAAGCACGTTCATTTCCACCGAACCTGATTCAACGAGGTGCATTATTGGCGGCAGTCATCATGGCACGCGTTGCTACCGCAAATGCGTGATCTCTCACTGTTCGATATGCAGAGACGGCATTTCCGTTTGGTAGTGGGTACGGTTTGTCGTATAATCGAGAGTGATCAACATAGCGATCCCCCCCGAGATGAAGCCCCTCGCTTCACTTACCCACCTCAGCCCAAAAGCACCTGTTTTGAGAACCAGTCTTGCTTTCTCTCGTGAACTGCTGCAACTGTCTTACCTCATTTACGGCGTAAGTTTGTGCATGGTTGCGAATGCAACTGATCCAGATGATTTCTTTGAAAGGAAGATACGCCCCACTTTCGTGGCACATTGCTACGAGTGCCATGGTGGAGACCAGAATGACATTCAAGGTGGGCTCCGACTCGATGAACCAGCAGCCATGCGGCGAGGTGGCGAGACAGGGCCAATCATCAAGCCGGGTGATATCCAGGACAGTGCATTGCTCTCTGCACTCCGTTACGAAGATCTGAAAATGCCACCGGAAGGAAAGCTCCCGGAACACGTCATCCGCGACTTTGAAATCTGGATTGCCGCCGGCGCAACTGATCCACGGACGAACACCGAGGCAAGCGAGGAGAAAGCAGCTCCATTCGACTGGAACAAAATCCGATCTCAATGGGCGTTTCAAGCACCCAGGAGCCATCGGCCTCCCATCACAAAAAATCCAGAATGGTGCACGACCAAGATGGACGTTTTTGTACTAAAAAGATTGGAAACAGGTGGCATCAGCCCCAATACTTCAGCTGATCGCAGCACATTCATCAGGCGACTTTCGTTTGACTTACGTGGTCTTCCACCGTCACCAACAGAAGTAGCCAACTACTTGGCAGACAGAAGGCCTGACAGCAAGCGAAGACTCGTCGATACATTTCTTGCGTCGCCCAAGCACGCCGAAAAATGGTCAAGAGTTTGGCTGGATATAGCTCGCTATGCCGAAGACCAAGCGCACCAAGTCGGCAGCAATGACTCCTTAACCTACCCCAATGCGTATCACTACCGAGATTGGGTTATCAATGCGATTGCCAATGACCTTCCGTACGACCAGTTCATCCGACTGCAACTGGCAGCCGACTTAATCGTTCCGGAAGACAAACAAGAACATATCGCGTTAGGCTTTCTTGGACTTGGGCCAAAGTATTACCGTCGCAACTCGCCAGAAGTGATGGCGGACGAATGGGAAGATCGCGTGGACACCGTTTCCAGAGGTCTGCTCGGATTGACCGTAGCGTGCGCGCGGTGCCATGATCACAAATACGATCCTATTCCTACAGCAGACTACTATGCTTTAGCCGGCGTATTTGCCAGCACTGAGATGTTCAACCGCCCGCTGAACCAAACGGTTGCGATGCAAGGCAAAGGTCAAGCCAAGAAACCGCAAGACGCTTACCATTTGGTACGTGATGGAAAACCAATTGACCTGAATGTAATGATACGGGGTGATGCCACGAAGAAAGGTGAATTGGTACCAAGAAGATTTCTAACAGCCTTGTCTGAAGAACCTATCTTTTTTAAAAATGGCAGTGGTCGAAGCGATCTTGCCGACGCCATCACTGCAAAGTCCAATCCGTTGACTGCCCGCGTTCTGGTAAACCGAGTGTGGGAGCAACTAGTGGGACAGGCATTGGTTGGCACTCCGAGTAACTTCGGAGCGCTCGGTGAGCAACCCACTCATCCTGATTTATTAGATGATCTTGCTGTCCGCTTCATGAATCATGGTTGGTCATGGAAGTGGCTTCAACGCGAAATTGTGCTTTCCTCGACGTACGGCCAGAGCAGTCACATCGATCCCAAAAAACTTGTTTTGGACCCAGAAAACCGATTGCTCAGCAGAATGCCGAGGCGACGTTTGAGTGTTGAAGCGTATCGCGACGCCATCTTGTCAGTATCCGGCCGGTTGAACTCAACGATTGGCGGTCATTCAATGCACCCGGACAAACCGGATGAAGGCCGCAGAACGCTTTACAGCCAGATCAGTCGCATGAACCTGAACCCACTGCTTGCTCGCTTTGACTTCCCTGATCCAAATGCCCACAGTGCCGTGCGTTTTGAAACCACGACTCCACTGCAGAAGCTTTTTCTTCTGAATAGCGAATTCATGGTTTTCCAGGCAAACAGGCTGGCGACCCGACTTAAGCAGTATGGCGGTTCAACTCGCTCCAAAATTGAACACGCTTACCAACTCCTATTTTCCCGCGATGCAGACGAGATCGAAGTGTCGCTGGCGGAGCAATTCTTGAATCAGGACAAAACCAACAAAGAGACGCAGACAGATCCCGATGCATGGCCACAATATGTGCAGGCTCTGCTGATCAGTAACGAAATGTTCATGGTGGACTAGCATGCAACTACAGCGTTCGCGTCGTGAAATTCTCCGCCAGGCAGCAACTGGTTTTGGGACCATTGGCCTCTGTGGTGCTTTGCAATCGGCAAGTGGATCAACACCACAATCTGATGGTGGCAGTGATCCACAGGTGGTACACCATCCTGCCCGCGCAAAGCGTGTCATTTTCCTTTTTATGAATGGCGCGCCTTCACACGTCGACACTTTCGACCCCAAGCCGATGCTGGCAAAACACGAGGGTGAATCACCGTCGGAGGACATTGCAGGAAAAAATCGTGCTGCCGGTTACATGCCTTCACCCTTTAAATTCACCGCCCACGGTGACAGTGGTGTAGTCATGAGCGAATTGCTACCAAAACTCTCAAAGCATGCTGATGATCTTTGCGTCATTCGATCGATGCACACGGATGTCCCCAACCATGAACCAGGCTTGCTACTGATGCAATCCGGCCATCAACAACCAACACGCCCGAGCATGGGTTCATGGTTGTCATACGGATTGGGTACCGAAAATGAAAACCTTCCCGCCTTCGTTGCCTTGTGCCCAGGGCTGCCAGTCGTCGGCCCCCAACTGTGGTCCAGTGCTTTTTTGCCCGGCCAACACCAAGGCATTGAGGTCAATACAAACCACACTGAGGTAGAAAATTTAATTAGCAACATTCGTCATCCCAACCTTAACAATACAGCGCAGCGAAAGCAGCTCGCATTGGTCCAAGCATTGAACGCCCGACATATGGATTCTCGACCGGGCGATGCAGCTCTGGAAACACACATACGCTCGATGGAACTGGCATTTCAAATGCAAAGTGAAGCATCAGAAGCGTTTGATCTGTCCTTGGAATCCAAACAAACACGCGAATCCTACGGCGACTCAGAGTACGGTCGAAGCTGTCTGCTTGGGCGTCGTTTGCTGGAACGTGGAGTACGCGTCGTACAGGTATTTTACGTTAGCAAAGGACAGAAACAGCCCTGGGATACACACAAGAACAACAATCAATCACACCGCACGTTATGTGCTGACGCCGACCGGGGAACCGCTGCCTTATTGCATGACCTGAAGAATCGCGGAATGCTCGACGACACGCTAGTGATCTGGGGTGGCGAGTTTGGCCGCACACCCTACGCACAAGTGGACAAGTCAAAAGATAAGAGAAAAGCGGGCCGCGATCACCACCACACAGGCTTCTCCATGTTCTTGGCTGGCGGTGGCATACGCGGAGGAGTCACACACGGCTCGACCGACGATTTTGGAATGCATGCTGTCGAAAATCGGGTGCATGTGCATGATCTACACGCGACGATTTTGCACCAGATGGGAATCGACCACAAAAGACTTACATTCCGGTACTCGGGACGGGACTATCGGCTGACTGATGTTCACGGCCGCATCGTTCATAACTTGATCGCTTGACTTCATTCTGGAATCCATTCCATGACCTTCTCTCGCCTGAACTTTGTACTTATCGTAACCCTATCTCTAGCGACAACCGCGACGGGAGAGCAGCCCAACATCCTCTGGATTACCAGCGAAGACAATGGCCCACAATTGGGTTGTTACGGAGATGATTATGCCAAAACGCCGAACATCGATGCACTTGCTGAAAAGTCACTTCGATACCATCGCTGCTGGTCCAATGCTCCCGTATGTGCACCAGCGAGAACTACCATCATCTCAGGAATGTATGCCACCAGCCTCGGCGGACATCACATGCGTAGTGGAGTCAGAGTACCAGCGAACTTCGATACCTATCCTGACATTCTTCGCAAAGCAGGCTACTACTGCACTAACAATTCCAAGAAAGACTACAACTTCGCCACGGAAGATGGTGGCTGGAATGACAGCGGCAGAAAAGCTCACTGGCGCAATCGCCCAGAAAACGATACGCCGTTCTTCTCTATTTTCAACTTCACAGTGAGTCACGAAAGTAAGATTCGAACAAGGCCTCACCAACTCAAGCATGATCCTGCCAAAGCACCGCTTCCCGCCTACCACCCCGACACTCCGGAAGTCCGACATGACTGGGCTCAGTACTATGACAAGATGACCGAGATGGATCAGCAAGTCGGCGCAATACTCGCCGAACTGGAAGCGGACGGCCTCAACGAATCAACCATCATTTTTTATTATGGTGATCACGGCAGCGGTATGCCACGAAGTAAGCGTTGGCCGTTCGATTCGGGGCTACGTGTCCCACTTTTATTGCACGTACCGGCCAAATACAGACAATTGGCTCCCGCTGATTATGCCAGCGGCAAAGTCACCGATCGTCTTGTCTCTTTTGTTGATTTGGGACCAACTGCCATCAGCCTGGCTGGACTGAAACCACCGACCAGCATGCAAGGCATACCGTTTGCTGGCAAGTATAACGGGGCAGCAAAGAAATATCTTTTCGGCTATCGGGGACGCATGGACGAACGCATTGACATGGTCCGCACCTGCACCGACGGCAAATTCATCTACATGAGGCATTTCTATCCCGACCGCCCGTACCTGAAACATGTTGACTACATGTTCCAAACCCCCACAACTCGAGTCTGGAACGAAATGTACCGAGCGGGAGATCTGAACGCCGCTCAGGCAAAATTCTGGCAAGATAAACCAGTCGAGGAGCTTTTTGATCTGCAAGCTGATCCTGATGAAATCAACAACCTGGCAACCTCGCCTGACTACCAGAAAAAGACAACCGAACTGCGAAACACGCTTCAAAAATGGATGCAGGAAACACTCGATCTGGGCTTGCTGCCCGAAGCGGAGATGCACCGTTTGGCAGGCTCACAATCTCCCCGGGAATACGCTGTAACACACAAGAAACTTTTCGCCCGTTTGTCAGAGTTGGCTTTTCGTTCAATGGACCAAAGCAATGGATACTCGACTGAAGAATTGGTAAATCTTGCGTCAGATCCTCATAGTGGAATACGCTTTTGGGCTGTCCGTGGATTGGCAATCCGACCTGCCAGTGATACGAAGCGAAATAAAACCCTGATTACTGCTAGCAGCGATGAGTCACCCAGCGTAGCGATCGCCGCCTGCGACGGCCTACTTGCTAATGAGAGCAACTCCACTCAGCGAAAGGCTGTCGAGCGTCTTATTGAACTGGCCGACGTACATCGCCACGGACACTTTGCAGCGGTAGCCGCACTGAATGCCCTTGACATGAATGCTGACCTGAGTCCTACAGAGAGAAAACAATTGGCAAGCCTGAGTCGACAAGCAAAAAAACCTCCCATTCGACTGGGTAAGTATGTCGGGAAACTCATCGATCACGCGACCAGTTCACAATAGATCGATGACTTGATGCCTAAAACAGGCATCTGCCAATCCGAAAACCCAAGTCAGAACACCATTGCCGGCTTACAAACCGCCCGCCTGCATTAGAATGGAACTGGTCGAGGGCTAGACGACCAATTGGTCATCTTCATTCCCCCATGAGGTGCAACTTGCCGATCCATTGGATTCCTCGCGCTGACGTGGCGAGGTATCGTCACTGCAGGCAGCACGATTGCTTTTCTCGTTTCTAGACAGGCTCGGGGCCGACTACCCCCGCTTTGGGTCTTAGCCTGCCTCTTATTCTACCTTATCGTCTTTGGCTTTCTCGGTGCGTGGCTACGGATGCGGTTCACCACAAAGTTTATCGCAGTAACCGTGGACCAATTCGACATTGAGCAAACTTGGCTCGGACGAAAGAAGTTCAAAAATTTCTCACTGGACCAGAATTCAAGAGCAGGCCTGTTTCAAATCTACATACAAAATCATCGAGCTGTTCATGGCCAACGAAGGAAGTAAGGCAGAAACCGCAGAGAGAACTGGCTGAAATCATAAATTGCAGATACTGAGAAAATCAGCCTTCGTCATTCTCTTGATCGTTCTGCATCGCCATGATAGCCATGGCAGTTCCTGCATGCGTCAGGAAGTGGCGACTATCTCGGCTCACTGATCGTGTGTACCAACGCCCACTTTGTCTCTGATTTTTTTTAAGCCAGGATCGTCCATTTTGGATCACCTCGCTATCCCGTTTCACTCCTGCCTTTGTCAGCATGAAGACGGCAAAGCCTGTTCCATAGCCATCGCTGGTTGCAAGATCAGGAACACCACCGTCCTCCCGATCCCATTCGCCAAGAGAAGGTGTATTCCAACCACCATCAGGTCTCTGCAGTGCGATCAATTCCGCAACGGTTGAATCGATTTCTTTTTGGGTCATCCAGCGTGGTTGGAGTGACTGAGCCCACAGCAGGATTGCACGATGATGTAAACGCAACTCCTGTTTTCTGTTTGGACTGAGATAGGTCTCCAACCTCTTGGTGCCATCCCAAGCTTGCTTCTGTCTCAAGTAGGTTCGAGGGGCGGCACTGACAGCAACCGCAGCGACAACCGCGCCATACTGATCATCAGATTCCATAGGTGGCCAGTCACATTTCAACCAATCAAATCCTCCATTGGATTGCTGCACCTGCCACATTTTATCCAAAGCAATCTTGGCACTTTGACTCAGAGGTTTTCCAAGATTTCGGTCAACCACAGTTAGGGTCATTGCCGCCATCACTACCTCGGCATCCCATCTCGGACCTTTTTCTGGCCAGCGTATCTGAACGAGCTCATCCAGTTCGTTCCGAACTTCCTGAAAATACTTTGGTGGCTTATCCAACCCTGAAACGGCTATGAGATGAGCGAAGTTGGTATGGCAGGTAAAGCACTTGTATTTGTTTGTCCACGCCCTCGAAGTGCGATCCAGAAAATCGACAGCCCTCTGATGTGAATAATCTTGCGCGATAGCCTCCTCACCGCTAACCTGAAGAATCTGAGGTTCTTCTGCGATTAAGCAACCTGCCGCGCCAGCCCCCATAAGACCCATCAAAAAAACCAGAGATTTGATCCGGAGCTTCATTTGATGCATGTCACACTTCAGTTAATTAAGAGAACAAGGGGGATGTCTGGGAATCAACGCATCGGCAGCAAATTTAAACTAATCTATCGCCGGTCACTTTACGAAGATGGCACCATCAACTCAAAGGCGTCACGACAAACTGAGATCACAATGCGGTGACACCTCACTCCTGAATACGATTATCCCGAACCCAAGACCGTCGTGGGGTGTCTCACACTGCCTGATGGTCGAAATTCGGCATAGCGAGTTGGGCTTATCGCCAAACAGGCAGCACAGGGAGGATTATTTTAAACGAGATTCCCTCAGGTATGTTGTCCCGGGCAGACCACGGCGTTCGCTCAAGTCCATCCACGACCGCAGCTTCGTCCATCTCATCCAGCCTCGGCAGAGCATCTACATCAAAAAAACGTTCCACGCTATGCTGGTTGCTGAGTTTACTTGAATCCACATTGGGATATCTGATTAATGGAAATTCTGGGCGGCCCCATCTACAGCGTGGCTGGTGCTGGCGAATCACACGGCCCGGCGGTGACGACCATTGTTTTCGGGTGTCCTGCCGGTCAGCGGATTCGCCGAACCGATGTTCAGCGTTATCTGGACCGTCGCCGACCGGGTGGAAACCGGCACGGCACCCCCAGGAACGAAAAAGACAAAGTCATCTTTCTTTCCGGGCTTTACCGCGAAGATCACGAACAGCTTCTCACGGGATCCAAACTGTCTGTCGAGGTCGAAGATCAGAGCTACGAGACCGAAGGCTACGAAGACGGGTTCACAACAGGCGAGCCGATTTCGGCAATCGTCTTATCCACATCGAAAAAATCGGGTGACTACACCCAATTCAGCGGTCAGACGGGCGAGGTCAGACCGGGGCACACGGATTTGGTGAAGTTCCACAAGTCATCCGGGTTTGTTGACGTTAGAGGTGGAGGTCGATCAAGTTACCGATCGACCATCAGCGATGTCATTGGTGGCTCGATCGCACGTTTATTTCTTGAAGAGCAGTTCGGAACGGTCATTCTTTCGTCCATTTCACAGGTGGGATCCCTGCGGTCATCGATCTCTTTGGCACAACACTTTGAAAAAGTGATTGAGCAAACGGGTTCAGCCACCATTGCCCACGAAACAATCGAAGAAGCAATCCAGCAAATGGAGGCGTCTGAAATTCACTCGCTTGATTCAGAATTCGCAGTCGCAGCCGGCGAGCTGATCAAGACCACGCGAAAAGCGGGGGATTCTCTGGGAGCCGCGGTTGAAGTCGTTGCACTCAACGTACCGCCTCTGCTGGGTGACCCGTTGTACCAAAGTTTGAAAGCCAGACTGATGGGCAGCCTTGGAGGATTAAATGCGGTCCAAGCGTGTGAGATTGGTGCAGGAGCCAAGGTAATCGAGAGGTTAGGAAGCGAAAACAATGACCCGATACGCAGCCATGGGTACACCAGCAACTCTCACGGAGGACTTCTGGGAGGTATCACGACAGGAATGCCCATTGTGTGCCGAGTCGCTTTCAAACCAACTTCAACCATCAACTCACCGCAACAGTCCGTTCAAAAGAATCTTAGTGAGATTGAATTCGAACTGGCCAAAGGCCGGCACGATCCATGCGTTGGTGTCCGAGCAGGTGTGACACTTGAATCTCGGGCGTCGATTGAAATCATGAATGCCGCTCTGTCTCAACAGACACAGCAAATCAACATCGACTCACCCAAGCTTTTCTGAACAGGTTGATGCCTGAACATGTTGGTAATGGGTAATGCTGTAGCAGACAACTGGGCAGGTTCCCTGAATCAACTGGGGCAGGATCAACTGGCTCTGAGTCAACTGGGGCCACTATCAAAACGGGCTCACCCTTAATCGTCAGTACGGCTCACCGCTCAATCGAGGGCACTCAGCCCACCCTGCTCAATCTTCAACACCTTCTCGAGTCGCCTGGTATGGCGTTCTTGTGGCACATAACGAGCTCTCAAGAACGAGTCGATAATTTCGAATGCCAACTCCGAGCCAATGATCCTGCCCCCAATACACAAGACATTCATATCATCGTGTTCAACCCCTTGGTGAGCCGAGTAGGTATCGTGACAAACCGCGGCTCGGATGCCAGGAATTTTATTGGCCGCAACACTCACTCCCACACCACTCCCACAAACCACAATGCCACGATCTGCCCGTCCTTCAATGATTTCTCTGGCAACCGCGACAGCAAAGTCCGGATAGTCACAGCTCTCGCTGCTGTTGGTACCACAGTCAATCAGCGATACAGATATTCCATTGAGTCGCTCAACGACAACCTGCTTGAGTGGGAATCCTGCATGATCACCACCGAGAGCAATACGCAAAGAAGTTGATCCGGACATGAATTGCTGAAAAGAAAGCGGAGAGTTCTTGGAAATGCTCCGGCATTGTTACGTTTCCTTGCCCCATCTGCACCCCGGGGACAAGCTGTGAGCGTGCAGACAGCCCCGAAAAATCAGTGGGCTACCTGAAATCACAAACACAAATGAGCCGTTTTTGTTGATTTTTTAACGTTACCGCGTGATTTCGATCATCAGTCGCTGACTGTCGGCCCGTATGATTCGGCACAGCTCTGCTTCGATTGAGTTGAACTTGACCTCTCGAAATCGCTTTTCCTGGGCGATTTTCCGCAATGGGCTGTGGCAAAGAAACGATAACTTTCAAGTGGGCAGGGCGAAGACGGAGTAAAAGACTCGGATGGTTTCCCAAACGCTCGCTCCCACCACATGCAGCTCACATCCTGATATTTCTGCGGCAAGACTGCGAAACAAGCAACTGATGTTGGGATACTCGGGTCACCAGCAGAGTTGGCAATTCGAACACGGATGACTTGGTTCAGCGGATAGCAAGCAGATACTCAGGATGAACAAGACCAATAAATGACAGCAAACTAGTGACTTAGCTGTTGTGACGATTTTTGGGCTTTGATAGGTTACCGGGCTGCTTATGTGACGTTGGGTCACGTAAATACGACCAATTCTTACACTAACCCCCGAGACGTCGAGCGACTGGGTCGTCAGTCAGCTCCGCTCACCTCTGGAAAAACAAATGGTTAATCGCAACCTTATCCGAAGCCTAGACGACGACGATATCGTCAATGAACTGGCAGTTTTGGCCCCGGAAGAAGAAGCAGACGAGTGGCTGCTGGACTGGCTGGAACAAGATCAACAAGACTACGCCCAAGGCGAAATCGTCGACGGTCGGATCGTTGAAGTCAACGATGAATGGGCCTTGATCGACGTCGGCTTCAAGAGTGAAGGCACCGTAAGCCTGAATGAATGCGGCCCTGAAGAGGAAAAGCCTGTCGTCGGCACGACTGTAAAAGTCCTGATTGAGGAGATGGAGGACGAACTTGGGGCCGCTGATGACCCCTATGGAATGATCTCGCTGAGCAAGAGCAAAGCCGAAAAGATCATCGAGTGGGAAAAGATCATCGGAGAGATCAGCGAGGGCCAAGTGGTCACCGGTACGGTCATCCGAAAGATCAAAGGTGGTTTGCTGGTCGACATTGGTGTCAACGTATTCTTACCCGGCAGCCAGGTTGACATTCGTCGCCCGGGCGACATCGGCGATTTCATTGGCCGCGTCATCCAAGCCGAAGTCCTGAAGATCGACGATACTCGTCGAAATATCGTCATCAGCCGTCGTTCACTCATCGAACGCCAGCGCGAAGAAGATCGTGCTTACCTGATGAAAGAACTGGAAGTCGGGCAAATCCGCAAAGGTATCGTCAAGAATATCGCCGACTTCGGTGCGTTCGTCGACCTTGGCGGCATCGATGGCTTGCTGCATATCACAGACATGGCTTGGGAGCGAATTGGGCACCCAACCGAAATGGTCTCCATCGACCAGGAAATCGAAGTCAAAGTGCTTCATATCGACCGGGAAAAGCAGAAAATCGCTCTCGGCTTGAAGCAGAAAGACCGCAACCCGTGGGAAAACATCGAGTCCAAGTACCCAGTCAGCTCCGATCACAAAGGCGAAGTTGTCAATGTGATGAGCTACGGTGCCTTCGTCAAACTCGAGCCTGGCATCGAGGGTCTGGTACACATCAGTGAGATGAGCTGGACCAAACGCGTCAATCACCCAAGCGAATTGGTCAACATCGGCGACGAAATCGATGTCAAGATCTTGGGTGTTGACCCAGAAGGTCAGCAACTGTCTTTGGGTATGAAACAGACCCAAAAGAACCCATGGGACGAGGTGATCGATCGCTACCCAGAGGGGCAAGACGTCACCGGCAAAGTGCGAAACCTTACCAATTACGGTGCTTTCATCGAACTGGAAGAGGGCATCGACGGCTTGCTGCACGTCAGCGACATGTCTTGGACACGAAAGATTGGTCACCCCAGCGAATTGCTGGAAAAAGGCCAGGAAATCAAGTGTCGCGTGCTCAGCGTCGACGAATCTCGACGTCGTATTGCACTGGGCCTCAAGCAACTCGATAACGACCCATGGGATGGCGATATTCCTGATAAGTATCAGCCCGGACAACTCGTCAAAGGCTCCGTCACGAAGATCACCAACTTTGGTGTCTTCATCGGACTGGAAGACGGCCTGGAAGGCTTGTTGCACATCAGTGAATTGGCCGAACACAAAGTCGAAGACCCCGAAGAAGTCGTCAAAGTTGGCCAAGAGCTGGAAGTCAAAGTACTTCGCGTGGACACAGACGAGCGGAAAATCGGACTGTCACTCAAACGAGTGGATTGGGGTGAGGAACAGGAACGTGCTGCCGCTGAGGCTGAAGCCGCAGAAGCGGGTGGTAGCACGCCAAGCGTGGACGGCGACCTCAAAGGTGGCCTCGGCTCTGGCGAAGGACCTCTGATCCCAACCAGCGAATGAGATAACTCATTCGAATTACGTTGAAACCAACGAGCCAGTCCCACATTCGCGGGGCTGGCTTTTTTCGTGGCCACCTAACCACAGTAATAGCCGCGAACAACGTCTCTGCGAACAACATCTCCGCGACCTCTTTAGAAGGGATAGCCTGAACCTACCAACAATCAAGAAACTCGCCCGTTTTCAAATCTGGTGGCCCCCCTCCTAATGCGAACCAAACAAAATAGTAGCTGAATGCTTAAGGCTGTAACAACTTGGCAAAAAAAATCCGCCACGTGTAAGCACGCGGCGGATTGAATTGATCGAGATGGTCTATTCGCCTGGTTCAAACCAGATTCTTTCGTACCGCCCAAACGGCCGCCTGTGTTCGATCGCTTACACCAATTTTTCGGAGAATATGCTGGACGTGCTCCTTGACTGTCTCGTAACTAATCCCGAGCATTTTGGCAATCTCCTTGTTGGTTAATCCAAGAGCCATCTGCCTGAGCACTTCACTTTCGCGTTGCGTTAACGGGACCTCAATATCTTGGCTAAGCCGTGGTGTCGCCAACGCCCCTGTCACACGACGCAGCTCTTCCCTGGTCCATGCAGACTCACCAGCAACAGCGGTCTGGAGAGCTTCGACTAATCTCTCGCGTGAGGCTGACTTCAACACGTAACCTGATGCCCCCAAAGCGACAGCCCGAGCGATATAGGTTGGATTGTCATACGCAGAGAACAGCACGATCGGCAAATCCGGGTGATCCAGCTTCATTCGCCCTAGGGCATTCAAGCCATCACCACCCTCCATACGAATGTCCATCAAAACAACATCGGGAGTCGCAGTCGCAATCTCAGCGAGTGCTTCGGCTGCTGACGCCGCTTGACCGACGATCTCGAGATCTGTCATCTCCAGCATTGAGTGCAGTCCGAGCCGGATAATTTCGTGATCATCGACAATCAGTAATTTCTTGCTCATCGTAATTCCAAAATTCGAACGTGGTTCGTAGTCATCAGCCGAATCTCGTGCTGAAGAAAAGAAGCACACGATTCGGAATACTTTGCTACCAAGCCAAGATCGCAAGATAAGGGTCGAGGGCAGGCTGAACCCCGCACATTGAGCAGGTCGCGTATCCCCAGCTGACGATAATGTTAACGTAAAACGTGCAGAAACACCCGACTAAACATTGCTTTCGTTACAAACGCTTACAATCACGAAACACAATGATGCGACAGGCACCAACAAGTAGCCAAAAACGACCGCCAAACAGAACCACCTGCCGTTAGCAAGCCTATTAGTTGGACGGTGTGTTAGAACTTGCCATCCGCTTTGCAGTCACCATCTCGTGGTATTGCAACCGAAGATTCTTGAGCCAGAAAATCAGATAAACATTTGCCACAATGGAAATTAGCAACAATCCGTTGAACAGCGGCTGTGTGGTGACTGATTCTGTTTCGATCACTTGAGTTTCGGAGATGATTGGTGCGCCGTTGGTGCTTGGTGCTAGCGAAGCTGTATCGAACTGATTTGATTTGCCGTTGCCGGTGGGACGATTGAACTTCGACTCTGCCTCGTTTTGCACGGCCATGCTTCCTCGTGCGACCACATTCCCACCCACAGCATCCGAGCGAACATTGGTCATGTCAGTCGCTGTTTGGTTCGCGAACGGATGACTGAAGCCAGCTGATCCAGTCGCATGCGTCGGCTCGTTACGTCGTTGCCCATGGTTGATTGCAGGTGCAGAAGCAATGAGTTGCCCCGTGCGATCAACGGGCTGTCCAAAAGCATCCACCGACCAAGCACCAGCCGCCAACTGTGCCGCCGAGAGTCGAGCGTCAGGTCGAGCAGCGGAGAAACCGGTGCCGGTCGCCGGATAAGCAACTGGGGCCGTTTGGCTGAAAGACGCCGATGGATTCACACCGAAACGACCAACTGGTGGTCGCCCAACGGGCAGACCTGTCACAGCCTGCCCTGATGACGTTGGCCGGCCTGAACTCAAATTCTTCGCAGGCTTTGTTTCTCGAGCAGGATTCAACGTAGCGGAACCAGCCCCAAAGCTAGTTGTAACGCTGGTATTCCCAGTTTGGTTTCGACCCAAAGTACTAGCCGTTGTGGGCACATGCACAAATCCCGATGTCACGGGGCTCGTTGTTGACCGCTGCAAGTTGGAGTAGGCGGGCTGAGTTGGGCGACCGGCGGTGGCTGCTGTTAATCCGTTGGGCGTACGCCCAAATGTATCGGTTGGCAATAAAGGACTCGCCCCCGGACTACCGATTTCTGAGCTAGGTATTCCTGCCTCGGCGACGTTCGCCGCCGATGCAGCTGTAGCACCAAAAGCTGAAGGAGTTGAAACAGACGCTGCCGGAGCCGTTGTGGGCAGGGGAAACTGCCCCCAGTTGGTAGTTCGAGTCGCGGCAGAACGCGTAGAAACTGGCGGATCTACTTGTGTCGCAGTCGGCGCGATAATGGCAGCAGCGGAACCAGTAGGTGCCACTCCGGCAGAACTCGTAAATGGCGGAACCGGAAATGAGGGTGCGTCTGCTACCGTGGTTGACGGCAATGTCGTTCCATTCGTCGCGCCCAGCGCAGAAGCCGCAGGGTCGATGGGACGACCAGCACGATCCACGTTCTGCGTGAACGTCTGTCCTGCTTCAGCTAGTGAAGGTGGAACCGATGGAAAGCTGAATCCTGAGCCTGCCACGCCAGAATTATCTGGCTTCCACACTGCGATCACCCGAGAATTGCGAGCCGCATTTAAATTGCAGCCTGCCGAATCACTGACAAGCTCGGGGATGGCGACAGGGGATGAGTCGTCTGTCTGCTGCAACTGACTAGCATTCGCGTTGGCTGCTCTTGCCGTTTCGCGAACCGTGGTATCACCGATAACAGTGGCATCCGAAACAGGATGGTAGACTGCAACTTCATGCCCAAACGCCTGGACCAACAGAACTTCTCTTTCCTGCAGCCTGTCACCTAAATATTTGGGAGCCGGCAAACGGGCATCAGAGAGACGCGGAACATTAACGGTCTGAAAACCACAAACTTCGTGGTAAGGCTGGGCACTCAACGTGCCGAACAACGTCACCATCAGTAGCACTGGGACTGCGCCCATCGTTCAATCCTTTAATGATACGGGCAATTCTGGAATCAATCGTCAGTGACGAAAAACCCCGTAAATCACTGTTCCAAACGCTCCAACAATTTGAATCAGCAGCAACTTCAAAATAGCTGCGGACCAATTCGCGGACCAATTTAGAAGTAAAGCTTTCAGAAGCTACCAAAATCCCTCCAAATTTCAGATACCAATCCCCACCTCAAGTCTTGCTAGCAAAAATTTCTTAGGTTTGCTCCATCGCGCCGATCAGCCTGGTCAAGTTCTCGATCTCGTCTCTCCTCGTAACTGCTTCGTTCAGTCTCTCTCAATTCGAATCAGATTCAAAATCTTCATCTGTGAACTCCCATGCACCCCACAATTAATCCTGTGCTTGCGAGAACCCATATTGAATAATCAACTCAATCCACATCGCTAACACCCATGGACTTGAGACGACGCCAAATAGAAACAACGGCAGTAAAGCTGGATGCATATAGAAATCGTAAGAAGATATTAAAGGGTAGAAAATCCAATTCAACGGATTGCAAAAGACTACCACGGTGATCAATCCGCCCCCCTCAGGATCCATTGCCATACTTAGCCCCGCAAAGATGGCGATAAAAAAACCAGCAACAGTAAGTCTACGATAGTTGATTTTACGCATCGTTTATCCTCAGTGAGAATTTAAGCACCTATCAACCAGACATGTGCTTGTCGCAAGAAACGGTATTGCAATCAGCTCATTTGCAATCAGCTCAGTGGAGAATTTTCAATTCTATTCTTAAAAGACTACAAGTTTCCTTGCCTCCGTGGTGAGGACGTAGCATGACATTGCTGAATCACGACTTGCTCAGTCTGCGTGCAAAACCACAGCGAAACATCACAATCTCGGCAACCAACACCCACGTTACCAACTCACTGCGGACAGGAGATTCGACTGCTCGTCAGGCTACATCAGGCACTCAGGCTACATCAGGCACTCAGGCAAGTCATTTGCACAGTTGCTGCTACGGGCCGTTGAAATACTGCAATCAAATGAGCTTACCGCTACTCCCGTGGTGCGTGCGAGACCGATAACGCGGGCTTGAAGATCATCAGCCAACTTATGATCGTATGGGTCATACATCTAAGATTGTCGAAAGAAATTACAACGACAAAACTACAGATGACTTGTTAAAGTCAAATGACTTGAAAGCCAATCTTGGATTTGAGCGGAACAACTCGCGGACCACCGCCAAGACTTGCCAAGAAAAGAAGACGTCGCCACGGGCAAGCAAAATTCCCTGCGAGTTCCTAAGGAATTATGCGACCTCATACGCTCCAAGAATCGACAATGAAATTCTTGAATGATGCTTTAAAGTCGTGGTCTCACCAAGTGCTATCCAGCACAACAAATCACGAGAATTTTGTCTGAAGTGTTGCGTCCTGGTCCACGCACACTGAAAAGAGATTTTTCCCGCTGTTGACTCTTGAGCAGTGTGTGACCAGTAAGGTAACGTGTGTTCAATTTGCTAATGCAAGTAATTTGGCATGACCATCCAACAACAGTTCACAGGCTGTTTGGACATCCTGCAACTGATTGAATCGCCCCACGCCAAATCTTGCGCTGCGGCGGGCGGTCGACTCATCAATTCCCAACGCAGTAAGTACGTGACTGGGCGCAGAATGTGTGGCACTACAAGCCGAACCACTACTGAAAGCGATCTCGGGCACGGCTGACATCCACGCCTGCCCCTCAATTGCTGGCAAAGCGAGATTCAGATTTCCCGGTAAACGCCGGTCTTGACTGAAGTCTGGCCCATTGAGCTGCAAACCATCAATATGTGAGTTCAACGTATTCCAGATTTGGTCGCGAAGCTGAGCAACACGAAAATTGTGCTCATGCATACCGTCGCTGCACAGCTGCATAGCGGTCGCCATACCGATGACCCCAGCAGGGTTCATTGTCCCACTTCGGATTCCACGCTGCTGGCCTCCTCCCACGATTTGCGGATTCAATCGTACTCTCCGGTTCGAATTTCCAACAATCAGCAAGCCTGTTCCTTTGGGACCATACAACTTGTGAGCGGTAGCACTCAGCAGATCAATATCTACATCAATCATGTCGACGGGAATACGCCCCACCGCCTGCGTTGCATCACTATGCAAAAGTGCTCCACGATTGTGGCACAGAGCAGCGATTTCTTTCATTGGGGCGACAGCACCTATTTCATTGTTGGCCCACATCACCGAAACCAATGCAGTATCTTCATCAATGGCTTCGTCAAGCTGCTGCAAGTCAACGATCCCGGCACTGGCCGAACCAATCTGTTGCACAGGTACGTGGGTTACTCGAAAACCGCTCCTTTGAAGATCCGCAAACACATCCAGCACAGCGGGATGTTCCGTACTCACAGTAACAATGTGTCTACGCTTTTGCCGGGGGTGCAGACACATTCCCCGAATCGCCAAATTGTTACTTTCCGTCGCTCCACTGGTCATGATTACTGAATCAACGGGAGCATTGAGCAATTGAGCAATTTGCACCACTGCTTTTTCCATTGCCTGATGCGATTCCACCCCAAGCGAGTGACTGCTGTGTGGATTGCCGTAGTGTTCGGAGAGCCAAGGCACCATCGCGTCAACAACTCGCGGATCACATCGAGTCGTGGCATGGTTATCAAGATAAATCATTCAGCCAACCTGTAAATAAACGCAACACTTCAAAATGACTACGGGGACTTTTCACGCGTTGCTGCTGGAAATCGAAAAGGTGAGTCCCAAGATCATGAATACAATGCGTCAACTGCAAGCTGCGTCCAAGTTTCCAAACGATCCCACTCAGCACGCAAAGCATCGATGGTCACAAAGCCTCCTTCAGCCAAGTCGGCTTCGTTGCTAGACACATCTGGAGTCTGAAGCACGAACCGATGCACTACCCCTAAATGGACTTTGCCAACATCATTGGAGGGATCATAAATCAATCCTTCCCGCGTTTCACTGTACTCAGAATCGAGGCACACCTCTTCTGCCAACTCACGCTGCATTCCGGTGGTATAAGGGTCTGCACCTTCTGCTGAATCTTCCCGGCTGATGTGACCACCAATTCCAACACTACGCTTGGCGTGCAAGCGAGACTCTCCACCACCCCCTCCACGTGTATAAGCAAAAAGCCGGATCACGCCGTCACCGTCCGTCCATTCAAGTAGGACATAGGGAATCAATTGTTTGTACGATGGATCGGTCTCCATCGCGCCCCGAGGCTGAAATGACAACTCCTGACTTCCTAAAATTGGCACGAGAAACTTATCAACATCGGATTCAAAACCTTCGATCGTCCCGATCTGCTCAATCACGGACTCTGGAATGACTAGAATATGTTCTTCTGGAACGGACAATGAATTCTCCTTTGTGGGACAAGTGGCACGTGTAGCCAGTGGGTTGATTTCGCAGGGATTAGTCAACGTTGATTGCGGCTCCGATGGAGCACAGTAATAGGAAAATCACCAAAATGGTGCATCCGTTATCCTTAGCATCGCTGATTTGGTTTCAGCGTTCACCCCCCTTTAAGTTTTTTGGCTCTGAATGCACCCTGCTGCGTCGCAGCCAGTAGCAAGTTCTGATGACACGCCGCAGCATTGGGAGGCCTCGATTCAATCACAACTAGAGGCTTCGTGAGTGGTCAAGGCAATTGCATCTCAAAACCCCGAGGATCATGGCATGGATCAGAAAAAAAATGAAAAGACAATCTCAAGGCGTTCCATGGTGGGCCGGGGATTCACCGCGAGTGCTGGCTTGATCACATCCGGCTTGCTTCCCACGGCTCATGGAATTCTGCCAGCGACACCAAAAATTCGCATCGGCCAAATTGGAACAAGACATCCCCACGCGTCCGGAAAACTTGCAGCGATCCGCGGACTTGATGACATTTTTGAATTGGTGGGCGTGGTCGAGCCAGATGAAGTCCAGCGACAAAAAATTGCAGACAAAGATGTTTATCGTGATGTCACATGGATGAGCCAGAATGATTTGCTGAATAGCAATGTTGCGGCGATTGCCGTCGAAACCCAAGTCTCGCAACTTGTGCCAACCGCGATGCAATGTCTGACCGCGGGCAAACACATACACTTGGACAAACCAGCAGGAATGTCATTGCCAGCCTGCCGAGCGATGCACGAACAAGCAAAGCAAAAAGACGTCACGGTTCAAATGGGGTATATGCTTCGATATAATCCAGCCTTTGTGCTGTTATTTGATATCGTGAAGAAAGGCTGGCTTGGACGCATCACTGAGGTGACAGCTGAAATGGGGAAATTGGCCAACGATTCCTTGCGTCAGGAACTAAGTGAATTCTCTGGCGGTGGGATGTTTGAACTCGCCTGTCACTTGATCGACGCCATGGTAACGATCCTGGGACGTCCTGAAAAAATCACTGCTCACAACCGTAGCAGCTATCCGAACAAAGATAGCTTTCTGGACAATCAGCTTGCCGTATTTGATTACCCATACGCAATAGCGACTGTGCGCTGCAACCACATCGATCCCTTTGGATTTCCGAGACGCCATTTCAATGTGGTTGGCGAACAGGGGACATTTCAAATCAATCCTTTGGAACCGCCTAAGGTCAGGCTCGCATTGGACCGACCGCGGGGAAATTTCAAAAAAGGTTTTCAGGACATTGAGATACCAACATCGGGTGGTCGCTACGACGCTGAATTCGAGGATCTCGCCAACGTGATCCGAGGCCAAAAGGAATTGGCATGGAACTCAGAACATGATTTAACGGTTCAAGAATCAATCTTGTTGGCAAGCGGAATGGAACTGTCACCCAAATCCCTGCCAATTCAACAGAATAACGATGCAAAGTAAAGCAATCACCGTTGCCGCATACATCAAGGAACTGCCACCAGAACGACGCA